>SXGQ01522787.1_pt1 | contig 233378 bp, 198 predicted proteins | sample 3178371 | NCBI WGS metagenome assembly SXGQ01 (sample SAMN11356859, study PRJNA531348) | freshwater metagenome | isolation source: freshwater sample F1-20 | place: China: Fuxian Lake, Yuxi | collected 2017-12-25 | reverse complement strand
GGTAAGGAAGAGGTCGCTGGTTCAATCCCTGCTGTGGGCTCCATTCATCCATGTTCTTATTCTTTGTTCTTATTCTTTGTTTTTTCACTATTTATTTTTTTAGGAGGTCCCTGTGGCCAAAGAAAAATTTGATCGTTCTAAACCTCATATCAATATCGGCACTATCGGCCATGTTGATCACGGTAAGACGACCCTCACAGCTGCAATTACTTTTGTGCTTTCCAAGAAATTTGGTGGCGAAACTAAATCCTATGACCAAATTGATTCCGCACCTGAAGAAAAAGCTCGAGGTATTACAATCAACACGGCACATGTGGAATATCAGACGGAAGTTCGTCATTATGCCCACGTCGATTGCCCTGGCCACGCGGATTATGTTAAGAACATGATCACCGGAGCTGCCCAAATGGACGGAGCTATTCTTGTTGTTGCCGCCACAGATGGTCCAATGCCCCAAACCCGTGAACATATTCTTCTAGCACGTCAAGTGGGTGTCCCTGCGATGGTTGTCTTCTTAAACAAAATGGACATCGCTGACCCTGAGTTAGCAGATCTCGTCAAAGAGGAAATTCGCGACTTGCTTAAATCTTATCAATTTCCTGGCGACGAAATTCCTATCGTTAGTGGTTCAGCTCGCGAAGCGCTTGATGCGATTTCCAGCTCAGGCAATCCGGATGACCCCAAGTGCAAATGCATCTGGGATTTGATGGCTGAAGTCGATAAATACATTCCTACGCCAAAACGTGACGTTGAAAAAGCTTTCATTATGCCTGTTGAAGATGTCTTCACGATCACCGGCCGTGGAACTGTTGTGACAGGTCGTATTGAAGCGGGTATCGTCAAGGTCGGAGAGGAAATTGAGATTGTAGGACTCAAGGCTACAGAAAAGAAAGTCGTCACTGGCATTGAAATGTTCAGAAAAAGTCTCGATGAAGGTCAAGCAGGAGACAATGCAGGCGTTCTGCTTCGTGGTGTTGAACGTAAAGATGTCGAACGTGGCCAGGTATTAGCTAAGCCTGGAAGTATTACTCCACACACAAAATTCAAAGCTCAGATCTATATCCTCACCAAAGAAGAAGGCGGACGCCATACGCCTTTCTTCAATAATTATCGTCCTCAATTTTATTTCCGAACTACGGATGTTACGGGTTCGATCAAATTAGAAACGGGTCGAGAAATGGTGATGCCTGGTGACAACATTACGCTAGAAGTTGAATTAATTGCTCCTATTGCTATGGACAAGGGACTCAAGTTCGCTATTCGTGAAGGCGGACGTACGGTCGGTGCTGGTAATGTGAGCGACATCATCGCTTAAAAATAGATCTTCTCTTTATTTTAGAGGTTTAACGTGCGCGAAATCATTACTCTTCAGTGCCAAGAATGTGGTGATAAAAATTACACCACTACAAAAAACAGAAGGACACACACTGAAAAAATTGAGTTGAAAAAGTACTGTCGTCGACTCAAGCGCGTCACGGTGCATCGCGAGACTAAGGCTTAGACTTGCGATGCAAACCCTTCTAGAACTTTTCGTTAGATTTCTAGGGGAGTAGCTCAGTTGGTAGAGCTTCGGACTCCAAATCCGACGGTCGCGGGTTCGATTCCTGTCTCCCCTGCCAATTCATCCCTAACACGGAGCCACTTTTGATTTCTTTAATTAAAAAACAGACTGCAGAGTTCATGGAAGAACTCGATCGCGTTGGTTGGCCTACCCAATCAAAAGTGATGAGTGCCTCATGGACAGTAATCACGATCTCCATCTTTGTAGGATTGTTCCTTTGGGGTATAGATTGGATTCTTTCTCGAAGCTTTAGTCATCTTCTTCCCAAATAGTTAAACGCTTGGTATTTCAGAGGCATTCATGTCAGATACAGTGAATCAAATAGCAACACAAGATAAGAAGTTAGCTTGGTTTATCATCCATACTTATTCTGGCTATGAGATGAAAGTTGTCGCTCAACTTAAGCAGCGTATTCAGATGGAACTCCGTCAAGATTGTTTTGGGGATCTCCATGTTCCTGAAGAAACTTATGAAGAAATGAAAGTGGATTCTAAGACCGGTAAACGAGAACGTGTGACGAAAACTCGCAAATCCTTTCCTGGGTACGTGTTGGTCCAGATTGCTGTAAGTCAGACAGAGTCAGGTGCCTGGGAAATGGCTGACGCGGATTGGCACTTGGTTCGAAATACCCCCAAGGTAACTAGTTTCGTGAGCCCCAACAAAAAACGCCCCGTGCCCTTAACAGATGAGGAAGTAAGCCAGATTATGGATCATCAAGTTGAGACCCAAGAGAAGCCTAAGCCCAAATTTACCTTTGAAAAAGGTCAAAAGGTTCGTATTATAGATGGACCCTTTGCTAATTTCGAAGGGGATGTAGAAGAGATACAAGAAGAACGGTCTACTGTGCGTGTCATGGTAACGGTCTTCGGTCGAAGTACCCCAGTGGAACTCGATTTTATCCAAGTAGAAAAACGTTAGTTTTTAGACTCTATTTTCTTTTTAATTTCAACCTGGTGGTGCTGGGCTCCTCCCATCCACACTTTTAAGGCGGTCGTTGCCATCATTTGATGGAATCTCTCGCAGGAAAGGCACGAAGATATGGCTAAAAAGATATCTGCATTCATTAAATTGCAACTTCCTTCAGGTGAAGCCACTCCAGCCCCGCCTGTGGGTCCCGCTTTGGGTCAGCATGGCGTCAATATTATGGAGTTCGTGAAACAGTTCAATTCAAAGTCAGTTGCATTGGCCGAGAAGGGAACAACCCTCCCTTGCGTTATTACCGTTTATGCTGATCGGTCATTCAGCTTTATTTTGAAAACACCTCCCGCAGCAGTTCTGATTAAAAAGAAGATCGGTCTCGAAAAGGGAAGTCCCACGCCCAATAAAACGAAGGTTGGAACCATCACAAAAAAACAAATTGAAGAAATTGCAAAAGTTAAAATTGCCGACATGAATGCAGGCAGTCTTGAAGCCGCTATGCGCTCCATTGCTGGTTCTGCACGCTCAATGGGTGTTGATGTCATCGATTAGTTAATAACTTTTTTGGTGGAAAAGCATCGTGCTTTTCCCCCGGCCACCGCACCGATCTGCGGGAGATCAAAAAAGGAGTATTAATGGCAAAGACAGGTAAGAAATACTTGGCAGCCTCCTCCAAAGTTGCTGATCGCCCCCATGACCTCAAAGAGGCTCTATTGGTTGTCAAAGATGTGGCTTTTGCCAAGTTTGACGAAACGGTAGAGATTCATATGCGTCTTGGCGTAGATCCGCGACAAGCTGACCAAATGGTTCGTGGCACGATCGTGCTTCCCCATGGAACAGGAAAATCCATGAAGGTTGCCGTCATTGCTGCAGGAGAAAAAATTAAAGAAGCAGAAGCTGCAGGCGCCGACCTCGTTGGCGGCGATGACCTCGTTGAAAAAATTGCTGGAGGCTTCATCGATTTTGATGCACTCGTGGCAACCCCCGATATGATGAAGGGGGTCGGACGACTTGGAAAAGTATTGGGACCCAAGGGCCTTATGCCAAATCCCAAGACAGGTACCGTTACTTTCGATGTGGTTAAAGCCGTTAAAGATATTAAGGCTGGCAAAGTTGAGTATCGTGTTGATAAGGACGGAATTATTCATGCTCCTGTTGGTAAATTATCTTTTGGAGTTGAAAAACTTCAAGAGAACACGCAAGCTCTTCTAGACGCCGTCGTTAAAGCAAAACCTGCCTCTTCGAAAGGCAAATACGTCAAGACTGCTTTCGTCGCATCCACGATGGGCCCTTCAGTGGCTTTATCGACAACTAATTTTGAGACTAAGTGAGGTTGATGATGGAAAAAAATAAAAAACTCACCGAACTCGTTGAACTTAAAGAAACCTTTACGGGTGCGAAGTCTGCGATTGTATTTGAATTCAAAGGCTTGACTGTTGAGACCGATACGGCATTTAGAAAATCCGTTCGAGATCATAAAGGTCATTATCGAGTAGGAAAGAACACGCTTCTTCGACTCGCTGTTAAAGATACGGTGTTCGAGTCGCTTTCCCCTCATTTCAAAGGGGCTAGTTCCGTCGCAACCACACGAGAAGACATGGTAGCTTTTGCCAAGGTACTTAATGACTTTTTGAAAGATAATCCAGCAGTGACCTTTAAGGCAGGTTTGTCTGATGGTAAACCCATCGCGCTTAAAGATATCCAGCAATTGGCCAATCTTCCTAGCCGTGAAGTCTTGCTTGCTAAGTTGCTTTATCTTATGAAGTATCCAATCTCGGGTCTTGCAATTACCCTTGACGCAATTCGTAAACAAAAAGAAAGCCAGTAACCTAATCCACTTTAACTTTTTCAACCATTTATTTTTTTTAGGAGGCCACCATGGCACTCACTTCGGATCAATTCATCAGTGAAATTGAATCCATGACCGTTCTTGATTTGGCTAACTTGGTCAAGTCACTCGAAGAACGTTTTGGCGTTTCGGCAGCTGCAGCTGCCGTCGCTGCTCCTGCAGGCGGAACTGCCGCAGCCGGTGTAGAAGAACAAACAGAATTCTCAGTCGAACTGACCGATGGCGGCGCTAGCAAACTCAGCGTCATTAAAGCTATTCGCGAAGTCGTCTCAGGACTCGGTTTGAAAGAAGCTAAGGATCTCGTCGACGGAGCTCCCAAAGAGGTCAAATCAGGACTCTCAAAGGATGAAGCTACCAAGATGAAAGAAAAGTTAGAAGCTGCGGGCGCTAAAGTTACTATCAAGTAGTCCAAACGCCATTAGGCCACGCCAGGAGCCACATTGGTATCCCTGGCTAGGCTCTAAGCCCCACTAATGTTATTCTTATTTCTTGGCTTGATTCACCCTCAGGTCTTTCGTTAACCCTGTTTAATAGGCCCTTGGTTGCGATACAACATCAACTTTAATTTACAAACATTTTATTTTGAACTCACAGAGTTGCCCTAGGGTCTCTCAGAGTTTCTATTGCTATTTAATACCATTTCTCGTTTTTGAATCTTTGCATACCTGATCTTAACCGATTAGTTCCTGGAGTGACCCACCCATGAGCATTCAGCAAAATATTTATCGCCAACGACAAAATTTTTCCAAGATACCTTCGTTGGTACCCATCCCTAATTTGATTGATATTCAGAAAAAGAGTTACGACGAATTTGTACAAATGAATCTGTTGCATACAGAACGAGATGTTCGAGGGCTTAAAGCTGTTTTTGAATCGATGTTCCCCGTACATAATGGAAAAGAATTTGATGGCAGCGATGCAACCCTAATGGTCCAATTCAAAGATTACATCGTTGGACATTGGGCTTGCCAATGCGAAAAGTTCTCTGGATTAGAGCATCTTCGTACTAAATGTAAAAAATGTGGCCATAGTATTGTTTCAGATCATCCAACTGATCCAACGGTAGATTGCCCCAATTGTGGAACCCGAAATAAGAATCAAGCCACAATCTGTGATATTTGCCAATCACCGGTTTTCTTAAAGCATAAAATGAGCCCAGAAGAATGCCGTGAACGCGGAGCTACCCTTTCTGCTTCAATCAAAATCAAGGTTGCTTTTACGCAGTGGGATAAGGACGATAAAGGTAAGCGCAAACTAAAAGAAAGCCAAGAAGCCGAAGTTTATTTTGGTGATTTACCCGTCATGACAGATAGTGGAACTTTCATTGTTAATGGCACGGAACGCGTCATTGTTTCGCAATTACATCGTAGCCCCGGAGCCTTCTTTCACATCAATGAAGATAAGACGATATATAGTGCGCAAATTATTCCCTATCGTGGTTCATGGGTTGAATTCGAACTTGATACTAAGGGTTTGATGTACGCACGTATCGATCGCAAACGTAAATTTTTGGGCTCGACTTTTCTCCGCGCACTTGGACTCTTTGACGAAATCCTTTCAGATAATTCATCTTTACTCAAGAATTTCTACGGATCAGCTCAATTTACTATTCGTAAAAAAGAACTCTTGGTTAAACCCTGCGAAGCAATTATCGGAAAAACGGTTGACGAAAATATCAAAAGTAAAAAAGGAAAAGAAATATTTGTTGCAAAAGGTAAAAAAATTACAAAGCGAACGATGGAGCAAATTCTAAAAGCAGGGATTGATGAAATCACCGTTAACCGTAACGTGTTGGACGGAGCCGTTGTTATAGAAGATATTGTCAATATGAAGACGGGGGAAATTCTCCTCGAAGCTAATCAACCTTTTTTGCAAACACACCTTGAAATGTTAATGGCCAATAGCATTGATGAATTTTCAGTCTGTTTTCCTGAAAACGATCCCACAGGTAAGGTTCTGTCTGAAAGTTTAGCTAAAGATCACACAGAAGATCCTGAAGAAGCCGCCAAGGAAATCTTCAAAAAAATTCGTCCAGGTGAACCAGCCACTGCAGACTCAAGTCGAAAACTATTAAATGGGATGTTCTTCGATCCAGATAAGTACGATTTGAGTAAAGTAGGTCGCCACAAACTCAATGCGAAATTAGGTCTCAACTCTGATGTTAAACAGCGTACTCTTTCCGCTAATGACTTCATTAAAACCATACATTATCTCCTCCGCCTAAAAAAATACGACACAACCCGTCAAGATTTTGGAGAAATTGCACCCGTTCGTGCAGACGATATCGATCATTTAGGCAACCGACGGGTTCGTAGCGTGGGTGAATTATTGGAGAATAGTTTCCGAGTAGGACTCGTGCGAGTCCAACGATCCATTAAGGAGAAATTTTCCGCAGCGCAGGATCCTAATAATCCCCTCAAGGTTCAAGACCTCATCAATAGCAAACCCGTTATCGCAGCGATGAAGGAATTCTTCGGATCTAGTCAACTTTCACAATTCATGGACCAGACGAACCCTTTGTCTGAAATTACTCATAAACGTCGCCTATCGGCTCTTGGACCTGGCGGTCTCAGCCGCGATCGAGCAGGATTTGAAGTTCGAGACGTCCACACGTCTCACTATGGACGTGTTTGTCCTATCGAAACACCCGAAGGTCCGAATATTGGACTCATCAGTTCTTTAAGTTGTTATGCACGTATTAGCGAGTTTGGGTTTATTGAATCCCCTTATCTCAAAGTTCAAAATGGAAGAATATTGCAGTTCGCCAAAATTACTTCGGTGGGTGATGTGACCAATAAAGACATCACGCTTGTGAATCCTAAAACAGGTCTCCCTCTCAGCGAGAAAGAAATTAAAGTTATCAACTCACCTTATAATCAAGTAGTTTCACTCCATGAGCTCGAAGTTTTGAATAGTATTCTCGAGAAGACTGGTAAACGACCTGCTAGGTACGAAATTCATGCATTTTATCTTTCTGCATGGGAAGAAGATGAACACATCATTGGTCAGGCCAATATCTCAATTAATGAGCAAGGCCAGATCTTGGATGAATTTGTCACTGCGCGTATTGCGGGAGAAACAAAAATTATTGAACGCGAAAAGGTTACATTAATGGACGTAAGTCCCAAGCAAGTGGTCTCAGTTGCAGCCAGCCTCATTCCTTTTTTGGAAAATGACGATGCTAATCGAGCTCTCATGGGTGCAAACATGCAACGTCAGGCTGTTCCCTTGATTCGAACCGAGGCCCCCATTGTTGGAACTGGTATGGAATATACGGCCGCTAAGGACTCCGGAGCATGCGTGGTTTGTCGTCGTTCAGGTATTGTTGAAACTGTCGATGCAAATCGTATTGTTGTGCGCGTTGAAGATGACCCAGATACTTCTAATGAAGAAAGTGGTGTCGATATCTATACCCTCGTCAAATTTGCACGGTCAAATCAAAATACTTGTATCAATCAAAAACCCCTAGTACAAAAAGGTGAATTTGTTGAGTCTGGACAAATCATTGCTGATGGTCCTTGTACTGATCAGGGAGAATTAAGTTTAGGCCGCAACCTTGTTGCTGCCTATATGCCCTGGAGAGGGTATAACTTCGAAGATGCTATTTTAATTAGCGAACGGGTTGTTAAAGAAGATTTATATACTTCTATCCATATCGAAGAATTCGAACTTCATGCTCGTGATACGAAACTTGGACCCGAAGAAATCACACGTGATATTCCTCAGGTTAGAGAAGAAGCACTCAAGAGACTTGACGAGAGCGGCATCATCCATATCGGTGCCACTGTCAAGCATGGCGATGTTTTGGTAGGTAAGGTTACTCCCAAGGGAGATACGGTTCAATCGCCAGAAGAAAAACTTTTGAGAGCTATTTTTGGTGAAAAAGCTAGTGATGTAAAAGATGCTAGCCTGACGCTCCCTCCAGGTATCGAAGGAACTGTGGTTGATGTCAAAGTCTTCACTCGTAAGGGTCAGGAAAAAGACGAACGAACTAAATTTATCGAAGCTGAAACAATGGCTAAATGGGAAAAGGATTTATCCGACGAAGAGCGTATTACTCGCGCAGAGGCGAAGAAACGTATTATCAACCTCCTAAAGGGTCGGGAACTCGATGAAGCGCTTCTCGATCACGAAGGTCGCGAATTACTTTCCAAGGCTAAAAAGCTCACGCAAAATATGCTCGAATTAATTCCTTACCATGCTTTCGAAAATGTTAGTGTGGTTGCTGGCAAAGAACGTATCGAAACACAAGTCCACGAAGAACTTAATAGAACCAAAAGTAAATTAAGTGTTCTTCGTGACAATCTAAACCAGCGTCGCGATCGTTTAACGCGGGGCGATGAATTAATGCCTGGTGTTCTGAAGACGGTCAAGGTCTACGTAGCAGTTAAACGTAAACTACAGGTTGGCGATAAGATGGCCGGTCGTCATGGTAATAAGGGTGTGGTCTCTCGCATTCTTCCCATTGAAGATATGCCTTATTTGTCTGATGGAACACCAGTAGATATTGTCCTGAATCCCTTGGGGGTTCCAAGTCGTATGAATATTGGTCAGGTTTTGGAGTGTCACTTGGGTTGGGCTGGTAAAGTTCTCGGCGTTCATTTTGCTACTCCAGTTTTTGACGGTGCCCGAGAATCTGACATCAAAAGCGTCTTGAAAAAAGCCCACGATAAAATGCCCGTTGGCCCTGGCGTAGATGTCAACATTGCTCGGATGAGTTTAATCACCGGAGAAAAAGAACTCATCAATATGCCCGATGGAAAAGCCCTACTTATAGATGGTATTACGGGTGAAGCCTTTGAGCAGCCAGTGACAGTCGGTTGCGTTTACATGTTAAAACTCCATCACCTGGTGGATAACAAGATTCATGCCCGTAGTATTGGGCCTTATTCCTTAATCACGCAACAACCCTTGGGAGGAAAAGCTCAATTCGGGGGTCAGCGTTTTGGAGAAATGGAAGTGTGGGCACTCGAAGCTTATGGAGCTGCACATGTTCTTCAAGAACTCCTCACTTACAAATCGGACGATATGTTTGGTCGTACTCAAATCTACCAAGCCATCATTAAGGGTGAGCCCATCAAGGATCCAGGGCTTCCTGAAAGTTTCAATGTGGTTCGGAAAGAGCTCAATGCTCTTTGTATCGATGTTGAAATGTTGACCCAGGAACAACTCGATCCCGAGTCTATGCAAGAAGACCCCACAGCTTTCTCTCTAGACGCATAATATCGAGTTACCAAGTTCGTTTTTCTATTCCTTCTCTCCCACACTCTCATTTTTAAAAAAAGGTTGCCCATGTTTCCAGAAGTTCAAAACATCAACGCCTATGAATGTATCCGAGTTTCTCTAGCCTCTCCTGACCGCATTCGTCAGTGGTCACGAGGTGAGGTTCTGAAGCCCGAGACAATCAACTATCGATCTCTGAAGCCAGAGCGGGACGGCCTTTTTTGTGCTCGTATCTTCGGGCCTGTAAGTGATTGGGAATGTTTGTGCGGAAAATATAAACGCCAAAAATTTAAAAATGTCATTTGTGATAAGTGTGGCGTTGAAGTAACAAAAAAGGCAGTCCGACGAGAACGCATGGGTCATATCCAATTAGCTTCTCCAGTGAGTCACGTCTGGTTTTTCAAGGGCGTACCTAGTCGCATTGGCTATCTTTTGGATATTCCACTTAAGGATCTAGAAAAAATTCTTTATTTCGAAGCATACACCATCACTGATAATGGTGGGACTCCTCTTAAAGAAGGTGAGATTCTTAGCGAAGACAAATTCAGAGAATATCGATCGCTCTATGGGGATGCCTTCAAAGCCCAGATGGGTGCTGAAGCGATTAAAGAACTACTCCGTCGCGTTGATGTAGGAGCTGTCTCAATCGCCCTTCGAGTTGAAATGAAAATGGAGCCCTCATCGCAAAAGCGTAGTAAATTGGCAAAACGCCTTAAGGTTGCTGAATCTTTTGTTCGCTCAGGAAATCGTCCTGAGTGGATGATTCTTGATGTTGTTCCAGTGCTTCCCCCTGAACTTCGACCTTTAGTGCCCCTTGACGGTGGACGTTTTGCAACGTCTGATTTGAACGATCTTTACCGCCGTGTGATCAATCGCAATAATCGATTGAAGAAACTGATGGAACTCAAAGCGCCCGAAGTGATCGTGAGAAATGAAAAGCGTATGCTCCAAGAATCAGTAGACGCCCTTTTCGAAAACGGCAAACGTGGTCGTGTCTTGCGAGGTGTCTCCAATCGACCTCTGAAGTCCCTTTCAGATGCTCTCAAAGGTAAACAAGGTCGCTTTCGTCAAAATCTTCTTGGAAAACGTGTCGATTATTCAGGACGTTCCGTCATTGTTGTCGGTCCTGACCTTAAATTGCATCAGTGTGGTATTCCGAAAAAGATGGCTCTTGAACTCTTTAAGCCTTTTATCTTTAATCGCTTAGAACATAAAGGGCACGCCGCCACCATACGACAAGCTAAAGAACTTGTCGAGGAAGGCCACATAGAAGTATGGGATGTTCTTGAAGAAGTCATCCGTGAGCATACTGTTCTGCTGAACCGTGCTCCTACTCTCCATCGTTTAGGCATTCAGGCTTTCCAGCCAGTCTTAGTAGAGGGTAAGGCAATTCAATTGCACCCCTTGGTTTGCACCGCCTTCAATGCAGATTTTGACGGGGATCAAATGGCTGTCCATGTACCGCTGAGTCCTATGGCCCAAATTGAAGCCAAGGTTCTCATGATGAGTACTCAGAATATTTTAAATCCTGCCAATGGGCGTCCTAATGTTGTTCCTAGTCAAGATATTGTCTTAGGTGCATATTATTTAACTAAGAAACGAAAAAACCGTAAAGGCGAAGGTAAGGCTTTTGCCTCCATGGATGATGTGATTTCTGCACATGAAGCAGGTTACATAGATACACACGCTATTATTAAACTTCGTTATACGGGTGAATTGGTAGATACCGAAGCTTGGTATACAAAAGACCCTAAGAAAAATTCAGAACAAGAAATCTTTGAATGTCCTTCGGAAATGAAGACCAAAGAAATGATTGAAACTACCGTAGGTCGGGTTATCTTCAACCAGGCACTTCCTCAGGGATTCCCCTTCATTAATGGACTACTAAAAAAAGACGGCCTTTTGTCTCTTGTGGTTCGTAGTTATAAGACCAAGGGTCCAGAGATGACCATCAAAATGCTAGATGCCATGAAGGAAACAGGCTTTACCTGGGCGATGAAGGCTGGGGTGAGCGTGGGAATTGATGATCTCGTGGTTCCTGAATCTAAATCTAGGCTCTTAGATAAAGCCAGCAAAGAGGTTCGTGAAATTGAGAAAGAATCATATGAGGGTCGACTAGATAGTGCCACCCGCTACAACCGTATTCTTGAAGTCTGGGGTAAGACCTCTGAGCAGGTAGCCCAAGACATGATGAAAGAACTCGAACATCAAAATGAAAGCGGACGTTATTTAAATTCGGTCTACATTTTGGCGGATTCAGGAGCACGCGGTTCCAAGACTCAGATTAGACAGGTTGCTGGCATGCGTGGGTTGATGGCTCGTCCTAGCGGCGATATTATCGAAACCCCCATTACTGCTAACTTTAAAGAAGGACTTTCTGTTCTGGACTACTTTATTTCTACCCATGGAGCACGGAAAGGTTTGGCAGATACGGCTTTAAAAACTGCTGACTCAGGATACCTGACCCGTAAACTCGTGGATGTAGCTCAAGACGTCATCATTAACGAGGATGATTGTGGAACTGTCGATGGTATTGAAGTGGCTGCAATTATTATGCCTGATGGCTCTGTTCGTTCCCGACTTCGCGATCGCATCATGGGTCGTGTCACTCTTGAAGATGTCGTCGATCCTTATGATAAAAATAAAGTCTATGTGAAGTGTGGCGAGATTATCTCTGAAGAAGTTGCGTTCGCCATTGAAACTAGTGGCATCATTTCGGTTAAAATTCGATCTGTCCTCACCTGCGAATCTCGTCGAGGTGCTTGTGTCAAGTGCTACGGGCTTAACCTCAGCACTAGTCGCTTGGTCGATATTGGCGAAGCGGTCGGTGTGGTAGCGGCTCAAAGTATTGGTGAGCCTGGGACGCAGTTGACAATGCGTACTTTCCACGTCGGTGGAGCTGCAAGTCGCACTAGTGAGAAAAGTACTCATGAATCTCAAATTGCAGGTCTTATCAAATTCGAAGGACTCAAAGGTCGTCTTGTAACTAATCGTTCCGGTCAAGTGGTATCGCTAACACGTAATGGCTATATTCTATTAACTGACAACAAGGGTCAAGAACGCGAGCGTTACAAAATCACTTCTGGAGCTGTTCTGAAAGTCAAAGAGGGCGATACGGTAGAGCCTAAGACGACTATTGCAGAATGGGATCCCTACAATGACTTCGTTCTCACCGAAGAAGACGGTACAGTTGCTTTTGAAGAACTAGAACTCAATATTTCTTTTCAAGAGGAAAAGGACCCTATTTCTGGAAACTTTCGTAAAAAAGTTATCGACCCTACGGATGATAAAATTCATCCTCATATAAATATCAAAGGATCGGGTACTAAGATTCTCAGACGCTACAATATTCCTACGGATGCCTATCTCGAAGTTGAAGATGGTCAAGTAGTGAAAGCTGGAGATATTTTATCTAAAACACCGCGCCAACAAGCTAAGACGAGTGACATCACTGGCGGTCTGCCTCGTGTTACAGAACTTTTTGAAGGTCGAAAATCCAAAGAGCCTGCAATCATCACTGAGATTTCGGGTATTGTGAAGTTCGATAAGCGTATCCGAGGTAACCAAAAGGTTAATGTGACTCCTATCAATCCCAAAGAGGGGGATAAGCATTTCGAGACCTTGATCCCACGTGGAAAACATATCCTAGTCCAGGATGGTGATGAAGTGAAAGCAGGAGATAAACTTACTGAGGGACCTATTTCTACCCAAGATATTTTAAAGGTCCAGGGTGAAAAAGCCCTTTGTGCTTACCTTGTTAATGAAGTTCAAGAAGTGTATCGCGCACAAGGTGTGACCATCAACGATAAGCACATTGAAGTGATTGTCCGACAGATGATGCGATGGGTCCAAATTGAAGACGTAGGAGATACCCCCCTGATTGCTGAGGAAAAAGTTGATAAACATCGCTTTAAAGAGATCAATTTGGCGACAACGAAGGAGCTTAATGAAGATGGGTCGGCTAAAAAGCCAGCCACCTGTATTCCTTTGCTCCTTGGAATTACCAAGGCCTCCCTTACGTCGGAAAGTTTCATTTCCGCTGCTTCTTTCCAGGAAACCACTCGTGTCCTAACCGAAGCGGCTATGGAAGGTCGCGTAGACTATCTTCGTGGCTTAAAAGAGAATGTCATTTTAGGACGGCTCATTCCAGCAGGTACGGGTATGACGGCTTATCGTAATCTAGATATTGAAGAAGGCCAATATCCTGAACCTCAAGTCGCCTCGAATTTCAGCGATGAAGAGTTCGATGACGAGTACAGTATGATGGCTGCTCGTATCGAACAACTTGACGGTCTCACTCAGGTTGAAGGTGAGGATATTTAAGCCAACCTTGTCGAGTAAAAAAAGCCCCTATGGGGCTTTTTTTATTGAAAGCAATAGGATAGTAGTCTTGAACTCGCTAAACTAGAATTACTAACCCACTTAAGAGATTCTGCATGCAATCATGGATTGACCGCTTCAGATTTTGTTATCAATGGAGTCTAGATAAGATCGCTTTTTTGGATCGATATGTTTCAGGAAACTGGACCCTACCGCTTAAGCACGGAATCCTAGCCATTGCCATTTCAGTCCTCTATTCCCTTTTCCAGGTTAATTTCTACACCTCCACCGCTATTATTCTCCCAGCTGATACAAAGTCGGGTGGAATGCTAGGCAACCTTGGAGGCGCAGCGGCAGCAGCCTCAGCATTAGGCATTTCAGTTCCTGGGCAGGATAGTTCGGATAGTGCCTATGTCGACATTCTTAATAGTCGACCTGTTCGCGAGGCCTTACTTAACACTGTCTATGATTTTAAAATCAAATATTTCTACTTTGATATAAATCGACCGCGGCAAGAAACCCTCTATCGTTATCTTCAAGCATCCAACATGGATAAAGCGGTGATGGAAACCCGAGGATTCATTACTATTAGTCGCGATATAAAGACCAAGACTTTGACTATTCAGGTAGAAACCCAAAGTCCTCAGTTGAGTCAGCAAATCGCAAAACGCTTGGTTCAATTATTGAATGATTTTTTGTTGACTAAATCGCAAACCAAGGGAAGTGTGAAGGCCGGTTTCTCGGAAAAACGACTCCAGGAAGGTCGAGCTGAACTCGATCGAGCTGAGACAGCCTTACGTGTCTTTTTGACGGTCAACCGTAATTATGCCGTTAGTCCTGATCCCGAGGTCCGCCTCAAGGGCCTTCGCTTAGAGAATGAACTCAAGCTCCAAACGCAGTTGGTCACTTCTTTGGCGTTGTCACGAGAGGATGCCCTTCTTCAGGAAAAAAATGATATGCCTATCTTAAACATTTTGGATGAAGGCAATTTGCCGCTTATTAAATCTCGTCCCAAACGAGCCACGACCGCCCTTCTTCTAGGAGTCATGGCTTTCCTTGGAACCTTGGGCTGGTCGCGACGTGTTCAATTGAAGGAACTCCTCGTCAAGAGTCTAGGCGATTAGCCTAGACTCTGCGATCGAGTAACTTATTCAGTAACAGGAGCTAGAAGAGCTTTGCGTGAAAGTTTAATTTTGCCGCTCTTTTCATCAATACCAATACACTTGACCATGATTTCTTGACCCTCGCTAACCTCATCCGAAGGGTTCTTAACGCGATGCAGAGCCATTTCGCTTACGTGTAGCAAACCATCTAGGCCCGGGAGAATGGTTATAAAAGCTCCAAACTCAACTACCTTGGCGACCTTACCTAGGTAAGATTTACCGACTTCAGCCGTTTGAATAAGATCTCCAATCATTTTTAGAGCCGCTTGGAGTTTATCCTGGTTAGGCCCTGCTACTTGGCAGAGACCATTATCGTCAATATTGACTTCACAGCCGGAAACTTCAATGATGTTACGGATCGTCGCGCCCCCTTTGCCAATAACATCACGAATCTTGTCTTTTGGTAATTGGATGGAGGCCATTTGTGGTGCGTTCTTAGCAAAAGAAGATCGGGGAGCCGCTAAGACAGCACTCATTGATTCTAATAACTCTAATCGACCCTTGCGTGCTTGATCTAATGCACGAGTGAGGACGTCTGTGGTAATACCCCCCACTTTAATATCCATTTGGAGGGCCGTGATACCCCTTGTCGTTCCAGCGACTTTAAAATCCATATCGCCGTAATGATCTTCTTGGCCAGCAATATCGGTCAAGACAACAAATTTTCCTTCTCCGCTGACAAGACCCATCGCTACACCTGCCACAGGGGCTTTCAATTTAACGCCAGCATCCATGAGAGACAAGCACCCACCACAAATAGTAGCCATTGAGGAGGATCCGTTACTTTCTGTGATGTCGCTCACAATCCGAACCGTATAGGGGTTCTCTTTGCTGCTAGGTAACATTGCAGATAGGGCACGTTCCGCAAGCATTCCGTGGCCAATTTCCCTACGTCCTGGGCCTCGATTGGGTTTGCATTCTCCCACAGAATAACCAGGGAAATTATAGTGTAAATAGAAAGATTTTTTTACTTCATCCTCAAGACCTTCAATCGTTTGAACATCATCTTGCGTACCAAGGGTAGTAGTCACGAGGGCTTGAGTTTCACCTCGGGTAAACAATGCCGAGCCATGTGCTCCCGGAAGGAAGCCGACTTCGATATTGAGTGGACGAATTTGGTCAAATTGACGGCCATCAAGGCGCTCGCCTTTTTGTAGAATTACCTCTCTAAATAAAGATTCCTTAAGATGATCAAAGCAGACTTTTACTTCTCCCTTCAGTTCGGGTTTTTCAGCCGCATGAGTCTCTACGACGATAGCCTTAAGTTGATCGATCGATTTGTAACTCTCAAGTTTATTTTTTAACGTGAGAGCCTTGAGTAAGTCATCACGATAGGTAGAGGTGATAGTTTGTAGCAACGTAGCATCCAAGGTTTTTTTCTCGACTTTAACCTTCGGCTTACCGACTTTATTTCTAAAGTCCTGTTGGAATTTAGTTAAGGTTTTAATATGGTTATGACCAAAAACAAGGGCTTGAACCATGTCGCTCTCGTTCACTTCTTGAGCACCGCATTCCACCATTACAATGGCCTCTTCTGTCCCAGCTATTAACAGATCGAGATCGCTTTCTTTTCTTTGGGTTGTGGTGGGATTAATAACAAATTGCCCCCGGACACGACCTACGCGGACGCCTCCTACCGGTTGGTGAAAAGGGATCTCAGAGATGATCAAAGCAGCGCTCGCGCCAGTCATGGCCAATGTTTCAGGGGCGTGAATGCCATCGTAACTGATCACCTGAGCTGTCACCATGACTTCAGCGTTGTAGCCTTCTTCAAACAGAGGGCGTAAAGGACGATCAATAAGGCGTGATGTAAGGGTCTCTTTTGTGCTAGCTTTTCCTTCTCGTTTGAACCAACCTCCTGGAATTTTTCCTGCGGCAAAAACGGATTCCCGGTAATCAACTGACAAGGGGAAATAATCTAATTCTTGACGGGGGGTAGCGTGACAAACGGCTACCAGAACCATAGTGTCCCCTTGTCGCATAATCACCGATCCCGATGCCTGTTTGGCAATGCGACCTGTTTCAATAGAAATATCGATGCCTTGACCCAAATTGATGGTTTGATTCACAGGCTGGAAGGTTAAGGTATTCAAATTCATAATTCACTCCGGGGCGAAAGCCCTATTAATGTAAGTGGGCATCCGACCCATGGCGGTTCTTCGTCGTTCTTGAATTGAAAAGAACGTGCGATCGCTCCATGAAACCCTTCAGAATTTTAGGGAAGGGGCTTCCTGCAGAGGTCGCCACCCATCGAAGACAGATGGGTATTCATTGAGTATAACACCATGAAAGAATTGAATAAAATATCTAAATTAGGCGTCTTACTTAGGAAGATTTGTTTGCTTGGTTATCTGATATTATGGGCTTGAGTTAGATTAAGTTTTTAGTAAAGTTGAAAAAACTAATTGCGAAGCCTTTTTGAGGGTGTTTGATTTGGAATATCAAAATTTATTCATTAAGAGTATTTTAAACGACTGGCGAATAACGGCATTTATTCTATCTGCCTTGGTGGGCTATAAGATCTCAAGCCTAGTGATCAAACATATAGCACCTATAGGTTTTTATGATTTGCCGGCCCAAGATCGTACGAATAAAACTGACTATGTTCCCAGAACTGCTGGTATGACATTTATGGTCAGCCTGTTTTTCGCACACCAGTTTAAATTAATTGACCTACCTTATTTTGATACTTTAACCTGGGGGCTTATTGCTTTTATAGCGTTACTTGGTCTTGCGGATGACTTTCGTCGTTTAAATCCTATTACTTTTATAACGGCTGGATTTAAAACTAAATATACCTTGATCATTGCTTTAGTGTTCGGATTAGCTCTTGGTAGTGATTCCGGATCTACGCCTTTAGGCTTTATTCAATCTATATTTTCTAAGGTTCTATATATCAATTCAATCAGCCCATTGGGATATCCAAGTGAGACCCTCAATTTCGCTTTTTTTGGCATGACAATTTCTCCCTCTTATCCATTAATCGTGTTGGGAGTCACCCTCCTGTGCTGGGGTATGCCTAATTTATTTAATCTTATTGATGGCCTAGATGGTTTAGCGATGGGTTACTTTGGACTTGCTGCATTTATGATTTTTCGCTTTGACGATGGAACTACGATGTTAAGCCCAATATTTTGGGGATTATGGGCCTCAGTTTTTTATTTAAACATTAAAAAAGTTCATTTTTTGGGAGATGCTGGTTCGTTAAGCATGGGTCTTGTATTGGCCATAGGGGCTCTTCATAGCATTAAGACCGATCATATTGAACACATTCTTTTCCTCTTTGCCTATCCAATTTTAGACACTATTCACGTTTCTCTCATTCGTCTGAAACAAGGACGATCCTTGGGGCAAGGAGATCACTGTCATTTACATCATTTTATCTGGAATCAAACAGGCGAAAATTTAAAATGGACCTTAGGGATTTTGTGGACTCTAGCCTTTTTGCCAATGTTGAGATTATGGGAAGAAAATGTCTATCAGTACACTTCTTTAGTTGGATTAGGTTTACTTATCATGGTGTTGGGATTCTCTTTTTCGGTACAACTTAATAGAAAAGCTAACCCTAGCATCAAATCCTAAGCCCATTTTTATTGGCGTAAAGCAAACCTCTTTTCTCGGACTAGTCGATATGTGAGGGGCAATCTATACTGAGAAGGGCGGGCACCTTCCTGTTTGCAGCCTTGCTTAGAGATATCCATGAGACAACCCGTGAAAAATATTGTTCTTGGTTTGATCCTACTGTCCTGTTGTGTATCGCAGAGTATCCAAGCCCAAATCCCCCCAGAAGTTGCTTTGGCGATTTCTAACGCCACGGGACAAAGGAATACTTCTTCAGACCAACAAGGTCAATCAACAACAGTATCTCAAGTTCCTACGGAAACCGCAGACAAAAAAATGGAGATTCAAGATGCTGAAAATAAACTCGAAAAAGAGATTAAGGCGCTAAAAAAAATAGATCGTAAAGATAAATCAAGACAATTTGCCGCAGATCTTTTTGAGTACCGACAACCCATGTCTTCTGTTACGGATGGCGGCATCAGCGAAGATTATGTTCTAGGTACGGGGGATCGTTTACAGCTCAATGTTTTTGGAAGCGCAACGTTTGAAGCTCCTGTTCAAGTTGATGGTAAAGGTGATTTAGTGATTCCTAAAGTAGGCGTTGTTAAAGTAGCTGGCCTTAGCATGAAAAAAGCTAAAGCAGCCGTTCAGCGAGTCGTATCAGAGCAATTTTCAAAAACAGATATTGACTTACAGATCATCAAACTTCGGGAAGTTCGGATAAGTGTCCTCGGAGAGGTCTATAAGCCCGGGACCTATCTGGTTCCTAGCCTTAGCAGTGTCCTTAATGTTCTGGGTTTATCCGGCGGCCCGACTTCGAGCGGAAGTTTCCGAGATATTAGAATTGTTCGCGCAGGAAAAATCGTTGATCGTATCGATCTTTATCCCCTCAGGGGAGAAGGCATAGGTAATCTCAATGTGGCTCTTCAAAGCGGCGATGTGGTTTTTGTTCCCTTGTCCTCCGCTACGGTTTTACTTGAGGGTGCTTTTCGACGCGTAACGCAAATGCGGTCTATGGATTTAGATTTTGCTCCCTCCGATAGTTATAAAAGTACAAAAGATATTCAATCGAAAGACTACACGGATTTATCTGAGAAAGAAAAATTAAACATCGAACTTGAAGAATCCCTAAACACGGCAGAAAAAAAATTATCTAACCCCAAGCTTACGCCAGAAGAAGAATCAAAAATCTTGGAACAAATAAAAAGTATTAAAAAACAGCAATTGACACTACTCCCCAAAGAATCTTCAGACTTACGAATAGAAGTAAGCCCCCTTGGTAAAATCATCAAAAAACAAATTGATTATGGTCAACCTAGATGGCTGAAAAACTGGAATGTACTTGGGCTCATACCTAAGATGTCGTTCGAACTCAAGGAAGGCGAATCTCTTTCCTCGCTTATTCAATGGGCAGGTGGGGTTGACGAAGCCTATCAATCCGGTATATACACTCGTCGATATCAGAATGCACAGAATGAGTGGGTTTCTCAGACGTTAGCCCTCTCTCAGACAACTTCTGTAACATTGCGAGATGGAGACATCCTAACGGCTCTTCCTAAAATTTCATCAGCCCAATCCTCTGCGTTTCTCACCGGTCATATCCGTATTCCTGGCCCCTATGCCCCCGATAAAGATGTCCGTATTGGAGACCTGCTCAAAAAAAATCAACTTCTTTTACCTACAACTTACTTACTCCGTGGTGAAATAACGCGGACCTCGGTCGATAACATAGGATCTTTATTATCCTTTAATGTATCAAAGGCCTTAGCGGGAGATCCCACCCATAATTTGGTTCTCGAAGAAAGAGATGTGGTACGTTTCTACTCTAACGAAGACTTCAGATTCCCTCGCTTTGTCCGCCTGTCAGGGCCGCTAAAGCGAGCCGGTGTGTATGAATATCTCGAGAATATGCGTGCCTCGGATTTGATTTTTCGTGCTGGTCTCCCCTATCCTCAAGCCAATCGGTATAGAGCCGAGCTTTCCCGAACGAAAAGTTTGTCTGGGCAATCTGAAAACGGAAGTACGGTAATTGTTTTAGACCTTGAAAAACTACTCTTTACAGAAACTCAAAGTTCGGTGGATTTGAAAGATGAAACTATCAATCCTATTTTGGCACCTGAAGATATTATTTCTATTTATGAACTACCCTCTTTTAAATTCCATCGATCAATAGTTATTCGAGGGCAGGTACAAAGACCTGGTGAATATATTATCGAAAATGATGGCTTGACCTTAAGTCAATTGATAACTCGTTCTGGAGGTCTAACCGATAAGGCTTTTCCTGATGCGGGTATTTTCCTTCGCGGTGCACGTATTGTCCCCGAATTACAAGGAGTGGGAGCGTCTACGATCGACCCTAGTGCATTAAACATCGAGGAGGTCTTTACACGATTAAGCGAAGTAAAACGAGATCCCGTATCTGGATCACTGCAATCTAATCCAATTCGATTTGCTTTATCAGAACTATCAAGCAAACGTTTGATTGTAGATTTTGTTCAAGCACTAAAGGGAAATCGTCAACTCGATATCGAATTGATAGACGGAGATGAAATTTTTATCCCTGAATTTTCTTCTGTGGCTTACGTAGTTGGAGAAGTCGCCTCGCCTTTTACTGTCTATCAATTAGGAAATCGTAATGATCGTATTCGAATCTCTGATGCCATCAAAAAAGCAGGAAATACGACGCGTAATGCAGATTCCTCTAATATTCGTCTGCTTAAGGCTAATGGTCAAATCATCGATAATATTATTCCCTTTGGTTGGTGGACCCATTGGTCCTATATGGGGCCAGGAGATACCGTGATCGTTCCGCCTAAATATGCTATCAATACTTCATGGCAGCAAGACCTCACAGCGTTAACCAATTTAGCTTTAATCTATAAAGTCATCAATCCATAAAGCTACACAATTCAATTAGAGGAGTATTAGTTTTGATCATTCGTAAGGAATATGGTTTTGAATCGGCTCACTTTATTTATAACCATCCTGGTAAATGTAAAAATCTCCACGGACACAGTTATCGTTGTTTTATTTCTATCGAAGGTGTTCCTGATGTTACGACCGGAATGGTGACAGATTTTGATAATCTGGATCCAATTGTAGAAGAACGGGTCCTATCCAAACTAGATCATCGTTTTATTAATGACGTAATTCCCCTTTCGACAGCAGAGAATATCAGTAAATGGATCTGGGATCAGCTCATCAATGAGTTGCCTGGTCTATGCCAGATCGAGGTATACGAAACCGCCGATAATTGTGTCATATACAAAGGCGACTAGTGTGATTCAGGCGGCGGTGTTTGATTTATGGAATACGCTTGTCTACAATCCAAGAGGAAATCCCTTTGATGCCTTAAAGTCTGCGACGCTAGTTCCAAGCGAAGTAGAAATATTCGAACATCATTTAATGAAAACTTCCTATTCCTCCCTCGTGGAAGCAAGACGCAACGGCCCCGCTTTAACTTTCAGGTCAACTGAATCTGAATTGAATTGGTCTAGAGATTTCAATGCTTCGGATTTAGAAGTCGCCTTATTTGAAGATACTCTCCCTTGCCTCGAGGAGACTGCCGCGATGGTACGCCTTGGTTTACTGACTAATACGCAATCCTTCGGTCTGAGCTTTTTAAATCGCCTTGGATTATCCCAGAGAATTCCCAATCAATTTATTAGTGCAGCTCTCGCTTTAATGAAACCCAATCCTAAGATTTTCGAGCACGTACAAAAGAATCTCGGCCTCTTTCCTGGGGATTTGGTAATGGTCGGTGATACTTGGAATGACGATATTGAGGGGGCTCTATCGGCAGGTTGGTCCGCTATCTGGATCAATCGAAAGGGTAAAAAGGCTCCTCGTCAAGACCTGGGACCTGATTTTGTCGAAATCGATTCCCTCGAGGCACTGCCTAGCGTAATTAAGAACCTCCGAGCGGGTCTTCGCTGCGCTCAATGTCTAGGCTAATCTCATCACATTTTTGATGACAAATAGTAACCCGTCCAATTTTTAGAGGGCTCTATCTAGATTTTTCCTTTGACCGAGTATCACTGATTAAAGGACAATAAAAAGAGGCAATTAACTGCTTCTTCCCCTTATTGATTTGGGGTATTTTGAGACAAATTTTCATTGCCAAAGTGTAACGGAGATTAACTAAATGAACCGAAATGAAGGCCTAGATTCTTCCCTCTCATGGGTTGATCGCTTTCAATCTTGGCTGGCAATTGAAGGCAGTGCTTCGACTCGATTTCTATTCAGCGGTGCTTTTTGGGGCCTCGTTGGAACAAGCTTGGGGCTTCTTGCTGCCACTGAATATTGGGCTCCAGATTTGGTCCGAGGGATACCTCAGTTGAGTTTTGGACGCATTCGACCAACTCACGTGAATACGGTGGGTTTTGGCTTTATATCCATGGCAATGGTAGGGGCAAACTTTTTTGTCATCCCCGAACTTTGCCGAACCAAGCTCTACAGTGAAAAAATGGCCAACTTACTCATGTTGGCTTGGAATGCTGTCATCGCTCTTGGAATGTTTGCATTGATGAACGGTTATACCGAAGGGCGCGAATATGCAGAATATCCATGGTGGATTGATATTCCTTTATTCGTGGCGCTGCTTCTTTATATTGTGATTATTTGGGGAACCGTCCTAAATCGCCAAGAAAAACAGCTTTATGTCACCGTTTGGTACGTAGCAGGAACCACCCTTTGGTTTCCAGTAGTGTTCTTAATTGGAAATAAGATTTTCTTTTCTGTGACGGGCATTGGAGATTCGATTGCTAATTGGTTCTACGGACACAATATTCTGGGCCTTTGGTTTACAACAAATGGGATTGGACTGACCTATTATTTCTTACCTAAAATAACTAAAAATCCTCTATATTCACACTTACTGAGCATCGTCGGTTTCAGTACGATTGCTATGTTCTATACCCCAACGGGAACTCATCACTTACTTCAGAGTCCTGTTCCCGAATGGCTAAAAGCTGTTGCCGTTATTTCTTCGGTGATGTTATTGATCCCTGTTATGAGCGTCTTGGTTAACTTCTTCTTAACCATGAAGGGGAAATGGAATATGGTCGTGACTAATATTCCCCTTCGATTCTTTATTACGGCGATGTGGTTCTATCTATTGACATGCTTCACGGGACCCTTTCAAGCTACACGTTGGATCAATTGGTATTTACACTTCACGCATTGGGTTGTTGCTCACGCTCACTTTGCCCTCTTGGGTACTTTTGGTTTCGTTGCCTGGGGAGCTATTTACTACATCCTGCCTCGTGTGAGCGGAAAACAATGGTACAGTCGTCGGCTCGCTACGGCCCACTACTGGCTTACTTTAACGGGTGTGATTATTATGATCTCGGCCCTAACGGTAGCGGGTCTTTATCAATCTGCAGCCTGGGAAGAAGGAACGCCTGTTTATCGGGGCGGTACTTACGTGTTATCTCCCTTCATGGCTACCCGAGCTTTTTCTGGCTTACTTATCGTGCTGGGTCAAATACTTCTTTTTTATAACATGTATAAAACGCTCTTTAGTCGAGAAGGTAGTATCGATGGAACGACTGAGCCTGATGATCTTCCCACCTCAGGAGGGAAAATATGAACCAATTTAACCGCACTAATTACATTTTCCCAGCCATTGGCATGGGACTCATTCTTAGCGCCATTATCTTTGTGGTGGTGTTAATTCCACGATGGACCTTCCGCCCTCCCCAACCTAAAGACCTGCGTGATTACACGTCTCAGGAATTAAGAGGTCGCGAAGTTTATACTCGCGAAGGTTGTTTCTACTGTCATTCAATGGTCAGTCGTCCCCAAGATTGGGATCATGGAACGAAATCTAAAGCTTCAGACTATTACTACGACGAGTGGCACCTTCTTGGTTCTGAACGCTCCGGCCCAGACTTATCTCAGATCGGCGGCAAATTTCCTGACGAATACCACGTTCAGCACCATAGAAATCCTCATAGTTTAAAACCTGGATCCATCATGCCAAGTTACGATTATCTGTCTGATCAAGACATGAATGATGTGACGGCTTATCTTCAGTCGCTTGGTTCGAATGGCCGCCGAGCACTAGATCCACAAACGGGTAAGCTCAAGTGGGCGGAACTTGTTGACGCCAAGGTACCCTCAGGGAAAATAGAAAAAGTAGCGATATGGAAGGGTGGGGCTAATTTTGTTGCAGACCGTGAAAGAATTGCCTCTGAGTCCTACGATCAACATCCTGAAACTCCATACAAATATACTGCTGAGGTCGAGGAGCTTCTTTTGGGAACTTCCCATGAAGCACAACTCTCAAAAGGGGCAGTCCAGGCGGTTGCAACGGCTACTTTTCCAACCCAAGAAGCGCTTCGAGAAGCGCGCATAGAAAATGCGGATGTTCGGGCTTGGACGGAAGTTGACTACAAAGAGCCAGCCACAGCCCCCAGAGACACCGTAGGGATAACTTCCTTGCAAAAAATCCGAACTATTGCGAACCAAGGGCGTGGTATTTATAACCAAAAGTGTGGATCATGCCACGGATTAACCGGCAACGGTCGAGGATGGGCCTCAGCAAGCATGACCAAGCGGGCGGCAAATTTTTGGGAAGATAAGTTTGAAAACTACAGAACCGATACTTGGTATTGGAGAATCAGACGAGGTGTTCCTGGAACTCAAATGCCACGTTGGGAATTTGAACTCACTCCCGAACAAAGTCTTTACCTAGTCGCATTTATGAAATATGTCTCCCAGAATAAAGGCTTAGGAGCTCTCAAAGGTATGGATGATCCTATTTACGGAATACCCCCAAGTTCAGCTAAGACCTCCCCGCAACCTCCAAATTGAGTTTAATTATGACTAATGACGATAAACAACTTCACGAACCTGCCGAGGAAGTCTCGGGTACACAAATTCTTCACGGGAAGGCACCATTCTTTCTCATCGTAATTTATCTTGTTGTTATTTTTTGGGCTGTTTTAGCTTGGATAAGACCTTATGGGACCTAAATCTATGAAATCTAAATTGACTTCAATACTCATGATTCTACTGGGCACATTCGTGCTCACTTTCTCGGTTGCGTGCAGCGAAGGCCTTGGTACCCAAGAAGCTTCTTCTGCTTCTCTGGTCAAGGCGAGTGCCGATGCTCCTGTAGAGATAGAGTCGGTAACATCGGGCATTCCATATCCATTGGGTAAGCCTAGTGCGCTGAAAGGGCGCTCTGTATATCAAGCCAACTGTGCTTCATGTCATGGAACCTATTTGACTGCCGTAGAGAAACTTAATTGGGAAGCTCAGAAAAATCTTCCTCAAGATCAATGGTCGGAAGTGACTAAGCAATTGGTTAGTGAAGATCGTCAACCTAATAACCCTCTCTGGGACCGAAAAGTTAATCCTGATTTTTATTCTCCCGACTGGCGTTTCGAGAAGACACCGGGCGAACTCTTTAGATTGATCGAAACCGGAAAAGATCGTTTTGGAAAAATGCATCCAGGACCTTCGGGAGTAATGGGCGAGGGTTGGAAAAATGTATTAAAAGATGTTCGGGGTACTCAGTTGGTGACCACGGGTGATCCAATTGCTATTTGGAATGTTGTATTTTATGTTTGGAGTAGATCGATTGCTGGAGCTTCTCCTACTCGATTTAGTGAAGCCTGGAACGTCTACTCCCAAAATTGTAATGTTTGTCACGGCACCCTCGGTAAGGGAGATGGCCCCCTTCACAAATCATTGCAACCCCTCCCCTTCAATTTTCAAAACTATAAAGCAATGGCTGAAACAACAGATTCATTTCTTTATTGGCGTATTTCGGAAGGTGGTACGTGGACTTCTATCCCTCAGAGTATTCAGCGGACCATGACTCCAGAAGCACTGAAGTTGTATGTTCATCAATGGTCTTCGATGCCAGCCTGGAAGGGTATCCTTACTGAACAACAGCGATGGTTGTCCGTCGATGGTGTTCGAAGTCGTACTTATGAGCACGAATAGGAGTAGCGATGGACGATAACACCCGACGCACTCTGCTGAAAATCCTTACAACCCTTCCAATTATTGGGGCATCGCTTTTGGCAGTTCATGCCTTGCTTCGTTATTTTCGCCCCACACTAGCTGGTGGAGTAAAGGCGCTAATGGCTCCTCCTGACGAGGTTCCCAGTTCTCCACAAATTGCTGCAACATTAGGCGATCTTACAAAGCCCTGGGACTTTAAGGAATTTATTTATGTGCGCACCAGTGTCGAGTACAGCGCTCTGAAAACTCAGGGAGCAAAAATTCCTGGTTTCGTGGTTCGATTACCTGATGCAGTCCCCGGTGTAGATCCCAAGGATCCTAAGACCTGGTTTGTTGTAGTTCAACGTATTTGTCCCCATCTAGGTTGTACCTTTAACTTCATTCCTAATCGAGAAGAGTTATTTGGGGGGTACAATTTTGCGGCTCCTAATCCATTCCATCCCTACTTTGCGTGCCCTTGTCATCTATCGGTTTATGATCCAACCCGTTCATCAAAAATCTCAGGGACTGTTAAAGGAGTTGCTTTCGATGAACTTCCGGGAAAAGTTGTCTCAGGCCCAGCACCTCGTCCTCCTCGCACGATGAGTTTTGATATCGTCGATAGTAAAATATTAATTACGGATACTGAAGGCGGAGGCATAGGCTAAGATGCTAGAAAAGTTCATTACATTTCTGCTTAGTCGACCTGCTTGGTTACGCTCTCTTATTCCTCAAAAAGGCGTGGTGGGACATCTTTGGCATGGTTATTGGAATGCTGGACCTAATTTTTTGAACTGGCTTCAAGATCGCTGGAAGAAGATGGATCTTTTTGATGAATCTTTCACCGAGGAAGCAAAGACTAATCCTTGGTATGCCCTTGGTGGTATGTGGTATTGGGTATGGATTCTCGTGTTAGTCAGCGGATTTCTGCTGATGATCTACTACATCCCTGTCACAGATCAGGCTTTTCAATCCATCGAGCGTATTCAATATAATTGGAAGTGGGGATCTATTCCCATTGGAGCCATCTTACGAGGGATCCATAAATATGGTGCAGATTCCTTTATTATCCTTGCGACCATGCGCGTCTATCGTATTTGGTTTACTGGATCGTACAAGCAAGGACACGAATTGACCTTCATTGTGGCCCTGTTGATTCTCATTGTGGGTATGTACTCAGGGTTGACAGGCTATCTCTTGATTTGGAATCAGCGAGCTCTGTGGGCTACTAAAGTTATGGCTACCTTTCCCCTTTATTTAGACCAAAATCCGACCTGGATTCCGGGCGGTGCCTTCATCAATGCAACGAATCAAGGTAAAACGACCGCTCAAATTCTGTTAGGAGGAACATCGATTGGGCCAGCAACGGTCACTCGATTTTACTCTTTTCATTTCATGTTGAGTTTTCTCTTAATGATCTTTTTTGAATTGAGGGTCTACAACCGAAGCCTCAAGCGAATGAATATTAGTCACTGGACCAAGTTCATCATTTTCTCCATCATTCTTCTTGTTACTATTTTTATCCCCGCAGCTTTTGGCAGCCCCGCAAATCCAGAAGTCACCCCAAATCCTATTTTGTCTGATTGGTATTTCTTAGCGATGTACCACATGCTGAAGCTACAGGAGCCCTATTTAGCTACTGTACTTACGGTTGGTATTCCATTTCTCGTCGTGGGCGCTTTGTTCCTTGACCGACGACCAGAAAAAGCTTGGGGTCAGCGTCTAATTTTTAATTGGATCGGCATCGGCGGCTTCATTTATTGGATTGTCTTTAGCTTCTTGATCATCAACAGTATTGCCGATCTTCATAGAGATGCCCCTTTATGGTATTACTCCATGGGGCTTTTCCTCCTCATTGGTTATTTCCTTGATTGGAAGTATGTCATGAAGAGAGACAATGTTCGTTGGTATCAGACTTTCCATATTTTCTTTGTTGGTTTTATTCTTATTGCAATGAGCGCTAATACTTTATTTCACTATTTTGGAAATATTCGCGAATGGAATATTTTAGCTAAACCCATGATGCTAGATATGTTGGCTCAAAACCCAGCCTTAACACAAGATCAAGCTTATGATATTTTAGAAACTACCAAACCTACGCTTAATCTTTGGAAAACCCCTGCCACAGCCGTTTTGGACGGAAAGCCGCTCGGTATGGAGTTCTGGAAAATTCATGTTATCGGCTGGTTAGCAATTATAGTTTTAGGTACGGTCATCGGCCTCCATCGCTGGGCAAAAAAAAGGGATCTCGCAGCTGAAGCTGCCCTTGCTAAATCTAAACCAAAAACGGCGGGGGCTTAATGTACATCAAGCAACGGATAACTTTCACTAAATGGACTAGCATAGGATTAGGCGTTCTATTTCTTTCTCAATGTATTGCTAAATGGAAGGCCTTCATGATCCTTCCTAGTTTTCAGATTTACTTGGTTCTGATAACCCTACTATCATTGTTTTTGTGCATTATTCTTATAATTGGTATCACAGTTTATGCTGAAGAAAAGATGAAAGGAAAGTTAAATATGGAGCGGCCTTTCTTCGAACGCTGGGCTAATCGTCTATTTTTGATTCGCCATGATGAGGTTAAACAATGAAAGTGCGTGATACATTTGGTACTATTTTCCTTGTTGTAGGTATCGGCCTTTTTTATATTATAGGATCCACCTCGATTGCTTCTGAACTGGACGATATCCTTCATGGTCCACCTCTTACTGAGCCTATTCGTACTAAGCTATCTCCAGAGACGAATCAGATGATCGATAAAATTCTCCCCAAAAAAGTGAGTGAGTTACCCTACATCGACAAAGTTTCACGTATGTCTACGGGTGAAGCTCCTAAAAGTACTAATGACGATCCTTTCCAGCAATTTAACATTATCCGATGGATGGGTTGGGCACTGGTTATTGCTGCATTAGCTGATATTGGAACGGCTTACCTAACTAAAACAACTTTTACCGCAGGAAAGTAAGTTATGTATCGTAAATTTTTATCTCTCCTAAAAAATCTCACGGTTAGTTTAGAGAAAGGGATTAATGTTCTTACGACTCAAGAACATAATCCTCTTTACTTTCATGGTGCGATACCACTTTATATTTTCTGGTTTCTCATATTCTCCGGTATTTTATTGTGGATGTACTACATTCCAACGCTCGAACGAGCTTGGTCGAGCGTAAATTATATTTCAGCATTACCAGTTATCGAGAAGGGCGGAGTGAATCTTACAGATCCCTCGAGTGGAATTCCTTATGGATCTATCATTCGGGGTATACATCGATACGGCGCTGCCGGAATGATGATTGCCACCATTCTACACATGCTTCGAGTCTATTTCACGGATCGCCATCGTTCCTGGAGGTGGATACCTTGGATATCTGGTGTCGCCCTTTTGGTCCTTGTATTGTTTGTCGGCATCACAGGGTATCTCTTGGTTTGGGATAATCGCGCTTATGCGCTTACAGTTTGGACGCAGGCATTTATAGTCGCTATTCCTATTGTGGGAGTAGGCTTATCCAACTTTTTTATCGGTGGCCAAGGTATTACCGACTACACCATTACTAGATTCTTTTTCTTCCATATTGGCGGCGCCTCACTGATCTTCTTTTTAATGTGGTGGCATTTTATTCGCCTCAAATATCCTGTTGTAACACCCAGTCGCTCAACCAATTTTTTAGTTTTAGGATTTATTCTAGTGGCAGCCGGAGCTATTCCCGCGATAAACATTACAGAAGAACTGGTATCCAAATATCCTTCGTTGACCGACCAAGTGGCTTACGTTGCCTCTGATGCCCCAGCAACTATCGGTACTATTGTTACAAATGTTCGCTATGACGTATGGTATATGTTCCCCTACTATCTGATTGAAAAATTAGGTGTCACAGGCGCTTGGTGGATTTTAGGCGTTTCAACACTTCTGCTCATAGTAGCCCCGTTTTATCCTAAAGATCGACGAGATAACATTGCCGAGGTGATCGAGGCTAAATGCACTGGCTGTACCTTTTGTTCGCTTGACTGTCCGTTCGAAGCAATTACGATGCAAGAGCGTGGCCCTGGGTCAAAATTTAAACTCATAGCAGTGGTTCAAGAAGCTCGCTGTTCTGAATGTGGTATTTGTGTTGGAGCCTGCCCCTTTCAGGCAATTGAATTGCCGAATATGGATTCTAAAGCCATAGATGGAGACGTCCTGGCTCTCTTAAAGCAGGGGACATAGCATGACTTCGATTAATCAGGAACCCACAACCCCAGTTTCAATTGAATCAAAACCTAAAGTAGTTGTAGGTTTTGTCTGCGAGCGCTCTATACCCATTCAAGAAATGATCAATCAACAAAGGGCTCTTAGTGACGATCCTAATGTGAAGATCGTGATTTTACCTTGTTCGGGTATGGTGAAACCCTCTCAAATGGAACTTGCATTGGCTCAGGGAGCCGATGCTACTTTTGTTTGTGGGTGCGCTATGGGCGACTGCCATTATCGAACTGGAAATATCATGATCAAAGAGCGACTTGAAGGTGAGCGAAACCCCAAACTTCGGAAATCTACTGATCGAACTAAGGTCGGTATGTTTTTCTTTACCATGAAGGATAAACGCCCCTTTTTAGAAGCTTTAGCTAAATTCAAAGCCTCAGCCATCAAGTCTTAAGGAGTTACGATGGGTGCCCCTGCAAAAAAACCAACCATAAGTAGTTACCAGGTTATGCTTCGCAACCTTCTTTTTTATGTATTCTTCTTTGGAGTTCTCTATCTCGTGGCTCTTTTTGGCGAAGTCGCAGAGAGTTAAATCATGACCGACAATCAACCTACAAAACCTAATCCATCCGACAATATTGTGCGCATTTCCGACATTCTTAAAGAGAATAAGATTCTTTCTCGCTCTCTTGTCTTTTTCATTCTAATGCTTTTTATTCCAGTACTACTTGCCTGGAAATTCGACTGGTTTTTGGTCGCCAACTGAGGATATATGACTACTTATTCAAATTGGGAACTCATCGTCGTGTTTAGTGTCGTTGGAGCTGCTTTTGCTTTAGGCTTTGTGCTTATTGCAATATGGGCCATCCGAAATGACCAATTCAAAGATGTTGAAGGAGTCAAATATCGTATGATGGAAGATTTTCAAGATGCTCGATCAGACAAAACTAAGAATACAAAGAAAGATCTTTAGTCAGGGAGTCGTACCCAAGCCTTCAGGAGCCCTAGGGATTTGAGATGAGGAATGAGCTTCTCAATGGGTAGACCCATAACGGTCGCATAACTACCTTCAACTTTTTTAATAAAGTATGCCCCTTGGCCCTGTATAGCGTAGCCCCCTGCTTTATCCATAGGTTCTTCAGTCGAGACATACCAGGCCATTTCCTTTTCCGACATGGGTCTAAAAGTTACGCGCGCCTCATCGTGAATTAGAATAGAACGATCACCTCGTTGAAGACAGCATCCTGTATGAACCTCATGGGTCTGGCCTTGAAGACTTCGCAACATGGCCATTGCATCCTTATGGTCCTGGGGCTTATTGAGAATTTTTCCCTCGAAGCTTACGATTGTATCGGCTGCTAAAATCCAGGATTCAGGATTGTCGCGTCCTACGTGTTTTGCCTTGGCTTGAGCAAGTCGTTCAACAAGCGCTCTTGCTCCTTCGTTCGCATAGGGCGTTTCATCGATATTAGGAATTACTAATGTGAAAGGAATTCGAAGTGCTTCAAGCCATTGTTTTCTTCTAGGTGATCCTGATGCCAGAATAAGATGAGGCAGGTGAACAACCACGTAGGCATAGGTATATTCTTCTTCGTTCATTAGATCTTCCTGATCCAAGCCTGAAGTAAACCTACTAAAGTAAAAACGATTAACATTGCTCCAAAATAGGACTGAGAAGCTAGCGTCCACCAAGTAGACCACTCAAGGGTCTCCACATGTACCATTTCAGATTGTGGGCCACTCCATAATTTGCTACGGCCATCCGCCCAAAAAATACCTGAGGCTCCCGAAAGAGTAGCGCGAATTAAGGGTAGTCCCATTTCCACTGACCTTAATCGAATTTGAGCTGCGTGCAGAAAAGTTGCCCCTGTTTTTTCGAACCAAGCATCGTTGGTATGATTTGTCAGTAAATCAGGTTTAGTCATTACAAAGCCTTGGCGAACACGATCGACCAAGAGGGCTTCTGAACAAAGCAACGGATGGACCACAATATCTCCCTTTTGACCATTTGGAATGATAAATCGACTTTTTGATGTTAGTTGACCGGGTACCTGACTAACCCATCCAAGTTGTCGTTCAAGCCAGATTCTGAAACCCTCGGGACCCGGTATTCGCTCTCCGAAATCCATAGGTATAACTTTAGCTTGAACAAAAGAAGATTGGCCTGAGACCTCACCGCGAACTAAATTTTCATTCCCCCCTTCGGTTCCAAATAACCAAGCAATATTTCGCCTAGAAGCTTCAAAACGAAGACGATCATTAATCCCGCGATCATCCCGACCCAATACTGAACTCTCTCCCCAGACAACAAGCGTGGGTCGACTTGGGTTAGGAAGTTGAAAATTTCTTAAGGCCTGATCGGATAGATACCACCCCTTTAATTCCATATCTGGCGATCTTTGTCCAGCAGGAAAATTACTTTGTACTACCACTACATCGAGTTGCTTTTTGGGGCCTACAGTTGAACCCTGTTGTATCAAAAGCCAAAATCCATGGGCTAATCCAAGAATTAAAAGAAAATTTAATAGACCCAGTGAACTCTTCCAGCCACGCTGTAATCCTGCCCAAGTGGCTGTCCCCCATAGGAGGGCTGATAAACCTGTGGCGCTAAACCATGCAGCTCCTGTTGCAGTCCAAGGCACAGAGCCCAGAACGGCACCCCAGGTCCAAGGGTAAATTCGAAATACCCAGCCTTCCCAGAAGATAAATCCAAGCCCTATCGCCCAAGCAGCACTATGGGCTCCCCTCTTCCTATGAATAATATCCGCTGCTTTAATGAGAATCCAAAATCCGAAAGCTTCATAAGCTACAAAAAGAAAAGTAGCTAAGCTAGCAAGTGGAATATTCATCCCACCTTTAAGATACAGAGTGGGAATCATCCATCTAAATAAAATGAATAAGCTTACTAACAAACTGACATAAATACTTCGATGCGACCACTGATACTGTAAAGATTTAAAAATAAAAAAAGGAACTAGCCACGTAGCTGCAATCTCCATAGCCCCAAGATCTTCAAAGGGAAACATGAAGGCTAAAATCATCAAACTTATGAGTATTAAACCTATTGAAATCTCTTGAAGTATGCTTAGGCTTTTAGTTTTAGCGACCATCTGTCTCTCGTCGAGCGACTTCAAAGCAGGCTAGACCCAATGCAACGGCAGCATTTAGACTCTCTACGTGTTTAATAGGTATGGATACTCGTTTAACGTGGGAAGGAAGTGTAACGCCTTGCCATCCGTGACCCTCATTGCCCACCAACAATCTCAGAGGTTTTTCGAGAGAGGCCTCTTTTAAGGGTAGGGCGGTTGCTGAGCCATCTAAGGCATACCATGTCCCAGAATCCTGAGGAATTTTGTTACAGCGCCGAAAAGATATTAAAAAGGAAGCACCCATAGAGCCTCGAAGAGCTTTAGGAGAAAAAGGGTCAGTCGTACCGGGTCCTATAAGAATTTCCTGACACCCAAACGCGAGTGCACTCCGACCAATTGCACCCAAATTACCAGGATCTTGTATGCCCCATGCCCCAACAACAAATGAACCTAGAGGCTCCATACATTCGGGCTCAAGAATTACGACTAAGGCATGATCAGGAGGTGTTGCCATATCCGTTAATTCGCACATACAAGCCTCACTTAGGCAAAGACCTGGAAGTGATAATTCTGATTGAAGCGGATGCTCTACGGAATGCTCTAGCTGAATCCATTGGTAGGCTTTTAGACGTTTTGCACCGCGATGATCTTGAGCCTGATGCCACAACTGAATAAGAGTATTTCCAATGATAAGAGTTTTTTGTCTTTGGGATCCTGTTTGATTGATGTCAACCAATAGGGCTTTAAAAATCTCGTTACTTTTGCTCTGTATAATGTGCATTCCCATGAATCTATTTTCGCATCACCTATCAAACTTTCCAAACTCGTTCCATTTTGGGCTAGTCTGCTTAATGAACCCTTTGTTTTTAGGAGGCCTTTATGAGCAAATCTGACCAAATCAAGCCCTATATTTCATCTGAAGATAATATCGCAGAGTTTACTCCTAAGGCTATTTTATTCGGTTCAATCTTTGGAATTATTTTTGGAGCATCAACAGTTTATCTAGCCCTTCGTGCGGGACTGACGGTTAGTGCTTCCATTCCTATCGCTGTTGTAGCGATTAGTCTTTTGAAGCGTTTCGGTGGGAGTACGATCTTAGAAAACAACTTGGTTCAAACGATTGGAAGTGCTGGAGAAAGTATAGCTGCAGGTGTTGTTTTCACGCTTCCCGGCTTTCTTTTCTTGTCCACAACGAGTGGGGGAGAAAGCTTCTTTACTTATTGGACTATTTTCACCCTAGCTCTATTGGGCGGCGTTCTCGGAACCCTTATGATGATTCCTCTTCGTCGAGCTCTCATTGTTAATGAACATAAAGATTTACCTTATCCTGAGGGGACGGCCTGTGCGTCGGTGCTTATTGCGGGTGAAAAAGGTGGAAATTTAGCTAAGAAAGCTTATACAGGCCTCGCCTTTGGAATTGTGTACGCGCTTTTTCAGTTGGTTTTTAAGGTTATCGCCGAGACTCCAACATGGGTCTCTAACATGAAAAGTAAGATTTTTCCCGCTGCTACGATTAATGCCAATATCACTCCTGAATATTTAGGGGTTGGGTACATTATTGGAATCCGCAATTCGGGCCTTCTCGTAGCAGGAGGTGTTTTGGCATGGTTAGGTATGATCCCTCTTTTAGCCACTCTTGTACCTGAACCACAAATTGCTGTGCAATTAAATAAATTAGGCTACCTAAAAGATGTTGCCGCAAATGGGCCTTATGGATGGGATGTTGCTACTCAGTCCTTTAGTGAACTTAATCGTGCAATCTATTTTGCTTATGTCAGGCAAATCGGAGCAGGCATGGTTGCCGCTGGCGGATTCATCACGCTTTTGAAAACAATCCCAACTATCATCAGCGCTTTCAAGGGTGCACTTGTGTCTTTAAAAAATAAAGATACACAAAAGCAAACTAAACGAATCGATCAAGACTTACCGATATCAGTTGTGATTTTTGGCTCTATAGCTCTCGTACTCATTGTTGCTTTCCTCCCCTTTATACCTGGTGAAGGGTTAGCGAGTAAATTGTTTCTCGGACTTCTGATGATTGTGTTTGGATTTTTCTTCGTTACGGTCAGTAGCCGTATTGTCGGAATTATCGGCTCAAGCTCGAATCCTATCAGCGGAATGACTATCGCTGCACTCATGTCGACCTGTTTAATTTTTGTTGCTTTAGGCTGGACAGCTGATGTTTATCAACCGATGGCTCTATGTGTTGGGGGTATCGTTTGTATTGCTGCAGCGAATGCAGGTGCGACATCTCAAGATTTAAAAACGGGCTATTTAGTTGGAGCGACCCCCCGACATCAACAGGTTGGTTTGATGATTGGCGCTCTGGCTGCCGCTATTGTCATTGGTTGGACGATTAAGATTTTAGATAATGCTCAAATTGATCCTACTACAGGCCAAATGATACATATGATTGGAAGCGAGCGCTTTCCCGCACCTCAAGGAACTCTCATGGCAACCCTAATCAAAGGATTACTTGCTGCAAGTCTAGATTGGCAGTTTGTGCTCGTTGGGGTTTCTATTGCTATCACGATGGAACTTTGTGGCGTTAGGGCACTCGCTTTTGCCGTTGGAGCTTATCTTCCACTTTCAACAACGCTTCCTATCTTTTGTGGTGGTGTCATCCGTCATTTTTCAAGTGTCAGAAATGGATCGATACCAGATGGTCACGGCGGAGAAGAAGAGCTTGGGCCTGGTAATTTATTTTCAACAGGTCTTATTGCCGGTGGAGCATTGGCAGGAATTTTCGTGGCAATTCTCACAGCTAGTTCTGATAAGGTTGCTTCATTGAGGTCCCTGCTAGGTAAATTGAATTTTGAAGAGGCGGTGAAGCATAGCCTAGGCTCTTCAGGCTTTGATATTTTGGGCGTAGTAGCGTTCTTGATCATGGGGTTAACCCTATATCGTGTGGCTACTAAAAAATCTGACTAGATAATAAGGCATCAATAAATAGATTTGATGCCCTTAATCATTTCATCAACAAGACTCGAAAGATTATAGTGGGATTTCCAGCCCCAGTCTTTCTGTGCGGTTGAGTCTTCGATCTCTCGGGGCCAGGAGTCTGCAATAGTTTGGCGAAAGTCAGGTTCATAGCGTATAGATAAACTGGGGATTCTTTTTTTGATCTCCTCAGCTAATTCCTCAGGTGTGAAACTCATAGCGGTCAAATTGTAGGAGTATCTAACAGTCAAGGAAGAGGAAGAAGCTTCCATAAGTTCTAGGATGGCCCTGATGGCATCAGGCATATACATCATAGGTAGACGAGTATTCGGTGATAAAAAGCAGGTATAGGGACGGAGAGTCACAGCAGCATGAAAAATATCGACCGCGTAATCGGTTGTACCTCCGCCTGGTGGTGTTTTCCAGCTTATCAGACCAGGCAGTCTCAAGCTGCGTACGTCAATTCCATGGGATCGGTGATACCACGCACACCAACTCTCTCCAGCCAATTTAGAGATACCATAAACCGTAGTAGGGTCCATTACAGATTGTTGGGTGGCAGGTTGAATGGTCGAAAAAGGACCAAAAGCTGCCATGGAGCTTGGCCAAAAAACTCTGACGCCATATACTTTAGAAATTTCTAATACATTTAATAAACTTTTCATATTCAATTCCCAAGCCCACTGGGGAACTTGCTCACCCTTAGCGGATAGAGCAGCTGCTAGATGATAAATTTCAGTAATGCCATGCTCTTCGACGATCTGTCTTAGCGCCTGAAAATCGAGAACATCCAAAGTTTTATGGATTATGGAACTATTAATTTTCTGAGGTTTAAGATCTGTTGTGATGACTTGAGATTCACCCCATCGATGAACCAATGCTTCTGTAAGATCGGTCCCAATTTGTCCGAGGGCGCCAGTGACAAGGATTTTTTTAGATGACATTGCTAATTATATTATGCCTAGTTCCCGTCCTGCATGCCCAAAGGCAGATACAGCTTTCTCTAAATCTGTTTGGCTGTGTGCAGCACTCATTTGAACTCGGATTCTCGCTTGATTTTTCGGTACGACAGGAAAAAAGAAGCCAATAGCATAAATATCTAAATCTAAAAGACGAGTGGCAAGAGCTTGCGTCTTGACAGCGTCATAAATCATGATGGGGATAATGGGATGTTCACCTGTCTTAATTTCAAAACCTTCAGCCTGAATTGCCTCTCGGAAAAATCGTGTATTGTTCATTAATCGATCACGTAATTCTGTAGAATTTTCGATCATATCAAGAACTTTTATCGTCGCACCTACAATGTTAGGAGCTAGTGTGTTCGAGAAGAGATAGGGCCGCGAACGCTGTCTTAAAAGTTGTATTACTTCAGAACGGCCGCTCGTGAATCCACCTGAAGCGCCACCCATGGCTTTGCCTAAGGTTCCAGTGATGATATCGATCTTTCCAAAGACTCCTTTAAATTCATGAGTCCCTCGACCCGTTTTACCTAGGAACCCTGTAGCGTGACACTCATCAATACCTAAAAGTGCATTATATTCATCGCAAATAATTCTCAATTTATCTAATTGAGCAATGGTTCCATCCATAGAAAATACACCATCAGTGAAAACAAGAATGAAACGAGCTCCATCACGACGAGCCTCTTCACAACAACGACGGGCATCAGCCATATCGTTGTGTAGATATCGATAACGTTTAGCCTTACATAATCTTATTCCATCAATGATCGAAGCATGATTCAATTGATCACTTACGATTGCATCCATTTCGCCCAGTAGGGGCTCAAAGAGACCCCCGTTTGCATCAAATGCAGCAGGGTAGAGAATCGTATCCTGTGTTCCAAGAAATTGAGATAAACGAGACTCTAAGGTTTTATGAAGATCTTGGGTACCACAGATGAAACGGACCGAACTAAGGCCAAATCCATGAGTCGCCAAAGCATCTTGAGCAGCTTTGATTACATCAGGGTGAGCCGATAGGCCTAAATAGTTATTGGCACAAAAATTCAATACCTCTTTCGATCCAGAAGGTGTTTGAACACTTATACGTGCTCTTTGTGCAGAGGTGATGACACGTTCTTTCTTGAATAGTCCAGATGATTGAATATCATCCAATTCATGACGTATATAGTCATAGAAAGATAATTTCTCAGCCATAGCTATTCTAGAGGAAGTTGGCCAGGTTTATTTCGAAGAATCGCTGGGATCTCTAAATCTGGATCGACATGAACTTCGCCGCTCGAAGTTGGGGCTAATAGGGGAAAAGTCTCTAGACGTCTGGGGGTTCGGATGGTTTGACTAAATTCAGAGTCACTTGCTTCTGTGACTCTTTGTGTATGTCCGTAGATAGAACCTGAATCAGGTAAGTTTTGTGTAATTGGTACCGGAGGGGGCATGGGAACAAAAGGGAGGGTATTGGATGGTACAGCAGGAACGGATCTCAAAGTCGTCGTCCTAGCCGCGGAATTGCCAACAATAGGAAGATTTCGCGTCGTACGTCCATCAAAGACGGGAACCGCTGTAGTGTCGTCAAAACCGCTAGCAAGTACTGTGATTTGTACTTCATCTTGAAATTGAGGAGCTTCAACTTGACAAAGTTTTACTTCTGATTGACCGGCATAGTGTTCTTGAAGATAAATCATTGCTTGTTCGACTTTAGAAAACTCATGATGTGTCCAATTCGTCATCATACTGACAATGACTTTTCGAGCTGATCCACTTTGAGCACGCTCAAGTAATGGACAGGCAAGGGCTTGTTGAAGGGCATTAAGGATGGCATTCTCTCCCATTCCCGTACCTGTTCCGATGAGAGCTTCGCCGCCGTTGCGTAAGACATTTTCGACATCCGCAAAATCTCCATTAAGATCTCCGGGATATAAAATAAGATCTGCAATTCCCCGAACACCCTGAATTAAAACACTGTCGGCGGTGCGAAATACTTCTTTTTGAGTAGATCCTTGAGGACAAAGAGACTTGAGGCGCTCATTGCTAACAGCAATAACCGTATCGGCTACTCCTCTCAAGTTCTCGAGGCCCTTATGTGCTTTTTCAATCTTTAATTTACCTTCCCAGGCAAAAGGGGTAAGTACTACGGCTACAGTTAGTGCATTGAGCTCTTTTGCATAATTAGCGACAACTGGAGCTGCGCCTGTTCCTGTTCCTCCACCCCTTCCCGCTGTGATGAATATCATATCTGAACCTGAAAGTTGTTGAAGAATTTCATCACGACTCTCTTCAGCCGCCACATAGCCTCGATCAGAGTTCCCGCCCGCCCCTAGACCACGCATAGAACTAGGACCTAAAATTATCTGATGAGGGGCTTTACACATCGATAAACTTTGTTGATCTGTATTCATTGCAATAAACTCAACACCTGAAACTCCACTCTCAATCATGCGATTGACGGCATTACAGCCTGCTCCGCCAACCCCCACGACTTTAATTCGTGCACCTGGGATGGGCTCGGGATGAGGGAGGAAGGGGGTTTCCATCATAAGATTTCCTTTATATTACTTGAAGCCATCAAAAATATTACCGAAAAAAGAAGGAGCATTGCTTCCTGATTCTTGTCGAACTCGAATCATGTATTTAGCCGCACCGAGAGCATTCACAATATGAGGATTATTAACGACAGCAGAAAGGGCTTGATCGAAGCCCAGTGGCCTTGAAAGGATGACCCTGGGACGCCCGAAAATTGTTTGAGCCAAGATTGGCAGATGGTGCAGAATGGATCCACCTCCAACAAGATGGATACCGCCATGAAAATCACTGATACCCGTTCGATTGATTTCAACCTGAACAAAATTGAATAGTTCCACAGCTCGAGCTTGAAGGACTTCGGCTACTTCACTTCGCGAAATGAAACGACCCTCATCTTCTAGTTCGATTTGTTCATCAGCTACTTGTTGCGGTATCACAGAGCCATATCGATGTTTGATACGTTCGGAGGCAGCCATACCCCCAAGATGTTTTGTAATCTCTAAGTCACGCGTGAAATGCCTACCACCTAGAGGAATAAAAGCAGAATGAAATAAAGTTCCAAGATGAAAAATGCCCACATGGGTTAGATCTTCTCCAATATCAATGATGACGGCACTATTATCTTTATCTTGACGCGGGAGAACTGCTTCGGCCGTTGCTAGTGGAGAATAAACCAGTTCTGCTTTGGGAAACCCCGCCAGTTGAGCTACTCGTCGTATATTATTCAGGACGGAAGAAGGGGCTAGAATTAGCCTTATTTCAGCCTCTAGAGACTCCCCTAGCATATTGAGAGGATTACGTACTTCACGTTGTCCTTGAATATGATAAATCTGCGGAATACGATGCAAAACGCTATCCTGTTTTGCCAATTTGCAGTTACTTTGAGCTTGGTCGAGGACACGCTCAATATCTTCATCGGAGATGATTCGATCTTTAGAACTGATGGTTATGGAATCGCGAAGATTTTCTCCTTTGAAGTGAATACTATCCACTGAGACACATACTCCATCAACTTTTCTAACACCCGCTTGAGTCATAGCATATTCTTTAGCAACTTTCAGGGCCTCTACGGCTTTATCCATCTCGTTGATATAACCTTGTTTGATTCCACCTTGGGAATTGGCTTGGCCACCACCAAGAACATGTAAAAGGCCATTAGTGTCCATGGTGACCACAACTGCAGCCACTTTACTGGTTCCAAGATCAATACCAATAAAAGTGGGTTGCTTAGCCATGAAACTCCTTGAGACTACTATGAAGATATTACTCTCTTCGGTGATTATTTCTAGCGTTTGCGAACCAGTTCGTCGCCATCAATAATAGTTGGCACTGCGATCTTGTCTTTGAGGGATAAAATTACCTGATTTTTAAAACGAAGGTTTACCCCCTCGATGGCCAAACGTTCTTCCGATGTTGATAATTGACTCGTGAAAACAGTCTGGAAATTGGCGATATTCCCTGTGGGATCTCTTTCGTCGAGTTTTAAGGGGACACTAAAATCTTCAAGATAAAGCACAGGGCCTTGATCATCCCAATCCATTTCATCAATAAGACTATAGAACTCCGGCTGTTGGGCTTTGATGATTTTAGCAACTCGGCCCATCCGTGCTAGGAATGGACGATTTTGGAGGGTCGCCTTCGAAACGACAGGAAGGGCTTCAAGTCCATTGCTATTATTTAATTCATCGATCAAAAGACCGTCTTCGCTAACGAGATACGTTCCTTGTGTGTTAACCATCCAAAGGTAAGCATCTTTTTCTTTAATAATAATAACTAATCGGTCAGGGGGATCCTTACTCAAATTAACTGACTTTATCCAGGTTTTCTCCATTAAAACATTCATAAGAGGTTCGGCTGTAAACCAGAGAAGAGGTTGTCCTAAACTCAAATCCTCCGAGAGCTTTTGGATTTCGACCTGTCGCTTAGGAGAACATCCTGTAATACGGATCTCTCTTACGCTCAAAGCTTCCAAATGAAGAAGTTTGTAAGTGAAGCGTACTAAACCCCAACCTAGAGCCACCAAGATGATTAGAACAAGGGTGAGCCTTACTCGATTAAACCAAGGACGCTTGGGTTGTGTGCGCGGATAGTAGGCCATTAGTTAATATTGCCCCAAACTTCGACTTCTGGTTCGAGAGTAATACCATACCTCGATTGAACTTTGGATTGAACTTGAATCATAAGGTCGTAGAATTCTTGGGCTGTTGCTTTTCCGTGGTTGATGAGGAAATTTGCATGCTCGGAACTAACCTCCGCATCACCTACGCGATAACCTTTGAGGCCTGCCTGATCGATCAGACGTCCCGCACTGTGACCCTCTGGATTCTTGAAGATACATCCTGCATTTCGCTTGGATAAAGGCTGGGAACTCCCCCGTTTGTGAAGGTTAGATTCAACTTCTGCTTGAATAGACTTTGTATCTCCCGGGGTTAGACAAACAGTAAAATTCAAAGCTACATAGCCTGATCCAAGATGACTCCAGCGATATCCGAAGTTTGATGAATCAGGAACGGCGTCAATCACATCCCCTTCGGGATTAATATATCGGTAGCGTGAAAGAATCTGGACTAATTCTCGCCCGTACGCACCTGCGTTCATATGAAGGGCGCCTCCTGTCGTTCCGGGAATACCCGAAGCGTACTCCATGCCCGACAAACCCTGCAGAGCAACTTCTTGGCTTAATCGTATATGTCCATAATTCGCAGGAGCCGTAATCTCGCGACCTCGCACTTTTAATTCTTTCTTAAAATTCAATCGGATTACGGGTTCGTCAATATCGGAGAGAACAACAAGGTTAGAACCTCCCCCCAAAATTCGATATGACCAACCCTCTCGAATAAATGTTTTGACTAGTGATCTTGCTTGTCCCTCATCGACGGGCTCGAATAGGAGTTTGCATTGGCCACCCACACCTAGAGTTGTCAATTTGCTAAACGAAATATTTTCACGATAAGGAATAGGCTTAATCAGATCAGGCAGTGAAGTCATGATTCTAGTTTAAGGTTACAGGTATGCTTAGAGAAGTTAGGATAAAACTATGCGATGGCTTAGTTTAGATCATGGAACCAAACGCTTGGGTCTTGCAGTATGCGACCCTTCCGAGTTTCTCTTCACGCCCAAGGCCGTATGGTCTATGGAGGAAGCCGACGTGATTCCTCGACTCGTACAATTCTGCAGGGAAGAGGGCATTGAGGCCCTTTGCGTAGGGTTGCCGAAACATCAGGATGGTTCACCCAGTTCGACTGCCCCTGCTGCTGAAAATTTTGCTGAAAAATTGGCTAGCATGTCGGGTCTACCGCTTTGTATGATTGGAGAACATTTGACGAGTGTCATGGCTGAAGCACGTATGCGTGATGAAGGGATTCCGTCACCACAATTTTCAAAATGGATCGATGCCTATGCTGCAATGATTCTTCTTGAAGAATGTGTAGGAGAACGTCGACGACAAGGCATACCTCTTGATCAGATCTAGCACGCTAGTGAGATCTGACGCTCGCAAATATCAGCAAGAGTACTGTTGTGAGTCACAATTAATGTTGTAGGTTTTAAAGTGCGATGAAGTTTTTGAATAAAAGTTTTTATTGTATCGGCGGTCACTGGATCAAGATTTCCTGTAGGTTCATCGAGGAGCCATAAAGATGGCTTGCGAACCATCGCTCTTGCTAGCCCAATACGAGCTGCCTGACCACCACTCAACTGATGAGGAAAACGGTCTTTTAGATCACTACATCCTACATCATCGAGTAAAGATTTTCCCCATGCCTCATCCCAAGATCCGTCGAGTCTCATTGGGATAAGAACATTCTCAAGAACCGTGAATTCAGGAAGTAATCTAGGATCCTGAAAAGTGAGTCCTATGTGTTGTCTGCGAAACAAAGAGGATGCCCTGTGATCCTCGGGATTCATAACATGAGAGCCCAAAATTATTGTTCCGGATTGAAAGCCATCAAGCCCAGAAAGGCAATTAAGTAGTGTAGTCTTTCCTGATCCACTAGGACCCACCAGTGCGTTCATGCTTCCTGGCGGTAAAATCATAGAGAAATTATTTAGGATTGGATTTTCAGATTCTAAATAACTTTTATATAATTGTCTAACTTCAACCGAGATACTCATTAGATCAATTCTAATAATCTGAGGTATAGAATGTGGGTAGCAAGAGCATCTCCAAGAGCCGTGTGTCGTTGATCATCGGGGACAATGATATCAAAATGACGAAATAGCTCATCACTACTTAGTCGTATTTGTGGGAGTTTGCCTTTTTCCCGTAGGGCCTTGGCAATACTGTGAGTGTCTACCGTTCGATGATGAAATCGAGATTCCATATCAACCCCATTGAGCACGAGAAAGCATTTCATAAATTCAAAATCAAAAGAAATGTTATGTCCTACTAAGGTTAAGGGCTCGGATCCAAAATGATGTTTACAAAATTTCATGACTTTCTCGATTACTTGGCCATGCTCTAGGGCCGCTTCATGATGGGTGACTAAATTAATTCGATTTACCCTAAGTCCACCTGCAGAAACAACATAAGGCTCATGTCGTACCTTTAGATCGAGAGTCTCCAAAATCTGAGATCCTTCGCAGGCCACCATACCGATGGTTAAGAGACTGTGAGATTGGGGGTCTAACCCTCCGGTCTCAGTATCAAAAACTAAATAACGATTCATGATGACCTCATTGAGTCAATAGGATGGAGACGAGCCGCTACCTTAGCAGGATATTTAGAGGCAAGCCATGAAACAACCAAAGGAAATAGTACGGCAATTAAGATGTCAGAAAAATGAAGCCTAAAAGGTACATAAGTGATGAAATCATAGACCGCAGATGGCAAGGGAATCCATCGGAAGCGATCAGCCGCGTAGCAAAAAGGGATCGCGAAGATAAGACCCCATGCTGTGCCCCTTATGCCCATTTGAAGGCCCTGTTCAGCAAAAGCACCTTCGATTTGCTGAGGTGTTGCTCCTAGAGCAAGCAACAGGCCTAAATCTCTCTTCTTTTCGGTGACTAACAGGATAAGGCTTGCGACAATATTAAAAACAGCGATACAAACAATAATTCCAATGAGGAATGTGAAGATCCATTTTTCAACCCTCAATGCGGCAAATAAAGCACGGTTCGTGTCTCGAAGATCAGAAGCAATATACTGTCCTCCAATTCTTCGTAGTACGTCAGATTTAATTGCACTAATTTCATCTGTAGATCGAGTTCTTACATCAATCATTTCAACTTGCTGACTCTGGGCTAATCTCATAGCGTCATTGAGATGGATGAAAGACCAACCTCGATCAAATTCACCAATATTACTTTTGAAAATTCCAGCAACGCGGTAGGCAGCCACCTTCGGCTGATTACCGGTGGGTCCTAAATTCAATCGGAAAAAAGCTACAGATACATCAGAGCCAACATCTAATCCTAAACGTTCTGCTAATTGCTGGCCAATTAGGACTTCCCCTTCTTCTAGGTCAACCACAGAGCCCGATTTCAGGCTTTCGAAAATAGTGGAAGTCATCCCCGCCGAAGTCGGATCAATACCTTTAATCACCAGAGGCTCGGGAGGCAAATCGCGATCTGATACCCGCATAAGTCCCTTTTCCATACGCATGGGACTAGCTCCAATAACGCCAGGTGTATTTCTAATCTCATTCAGGATTGTAGGGAGATCCTGAACGTCTCCTGCAAGAGGAGCCACGGCGAAATGCGCAGTGGCACTGAAGATATTTTTTTGGATTTCATCGTGAAATCCATTCATTAATGCCATGCAAAGCAGCATTCCGGATACGCCTAGTCCAATCCCTCCAGTAGCTAATTGACGCATTAATTTAACAAATGAACCACGACCAGTAGCATCTAAATAGCGGCGGGCTAAAAAGCTTTCGAAGGAAGTCATATCATTCTATTATCACCTAGAGATATGATCAAAGATGGAGAACTAAAGTTTTCGCATGAACGATATCCCAATCCGCTGTTTTTTGATTGCGCATCAAGGGCCGCGCGAGTGTCAAGATCCCATCGAAGATCATTTAGCAGAACTTTATCAGTTGGCTGTAAGCTGCGGGCTTCAGGTTGTAGGACAAAAAAGACTTAAGCGACCTAAGATTTCATCACAAACCTTTTACGGCCCTGGACAGATTGAAGAACTGACTCTCGATGCGCGTGCTGTTGGTGCACGCATACTTATTTGTGACGATGAACTTTCAGGTAGTCAAAGTGTAGCAATAGAGCGGCTCAGCAAAATGATATGTATGGACCGAACTCGTCTCATACTCAAAATCTTCGAGCAGAGAGCTAAAACCAAAGAAGCCAAGGCTCAAGTGGAGCTCGCCCGCTTACAATACGAGCTCCCACGATTAAAGGGTGTTTGGCGTCATCTGAGTCGGCAAGGAGGAGGGCTTGGCTTAAGAGGAGGAGCAGGAGAAACCCAACTTGAAGTAGAACGACGAATCTATGGTCAAAAAATATCTGCTCTTAAAAAAGAACTGTCGCACGTTCAGCGTGTCCGAGATACGCAAAGATCCGGAAGGTCGCCCGCCATCCCCCGTGTTGCTCTTGTGGGCTATACCAATGCAGGTAAAACCTCTCTATTAAAACAACTTACTGGAGCTGGTGAACCGGAAGATTTACTTTTCGCAACGCTCGACACCACGACTCGACGTGCTTGGTTAGGACCTGATTATGATGAAGCTACGGGGAGGGGAACTGGCGAACCCAAAACATGCTTGGTCTCCGATACGGTCGGATTTATACGAAAGCTACCCCATCAACTCGTCGCTGCCTTTCGGAGTACCTTAAGCGAGGTCAGAACTTCTGATGCCCTATTGGTCATTTTGGATGCATCGAGTCTTGATTTGCGAGATCACTTGAAAACAGTGACTCAAACGCTTAAAACCATCGGATGTGAGGATAACTTCGAAAGCCAACCGCGTATTTTAATTCTCAATCAAGTAGACAAAATAACTCGACCTCAACGACTAGATCTTGCGAGACATTACCCGGGCGCCATCCAAATGTCCACCCATGATGGCCTAGGTATTGATGAGTTAAAAAACTGGCTTCGAGAACTAATGCCAGGCCCGCCTAAACCAAGAGATCTTGAATGGTGGGAGCTCGGAGATTCAAGGCCTATCGTTATGAAAAATCCTCAGCGAACCCTGGTAGAAGTCAAATCTTTTTGAAGTCTTGTTAGTCCCCAGGATAAAGTAACCGCAAGCACCATTCGTATAGCAAAAAATTGTACGCTGAATCGATGGGCTCGATCTCTACTTTGAAGCAATTCTTCCTGCTGAGAAATCTCAGGTGGTGGAATAACAGAGAGTGCAGACATTATCGAATCTAATTTGGGGGTCAGTATAAAACTACTTCCTAGGCAGAAAATAAGTGCAGTTAAGATAGTAAAATTCCATAATTTTCCTGGCGTGATAGGGAGTGAATTATTTTCTTGATACATCCAGTGCGGAAGTCCAGTCAAAATCCATGCCCCACCGAAGGCTATCCAAGCCAATAAATCAAGACGTTCAACCATATGTCCCGCCACGATTCCGGCGGTATTTTTGGGAAGATTCGCGAATAGCAATGGGGAAGTCAGAACAAAGCCTAAGCTCATACCCAACCAGAGGACTAGAAGCGTAAAACTCAAACGATCGAATAGGACCTGGCGGGGATGCACTATCCGCCCCATTCGCTATAAGGAATACCGTTTTCCCCTATTTCAGAAGATCCGCTTCTGACGCGCCAAATCCCTAGTTCTTGATTAGGGCTATTGGGGTCAGAGGGCTCAGTTTCTGTTTGCCAGGTATCTCGCGAATTGGTCATGGGATCTATTGGAATTGATCTGAGGTAACCCAAATCAACTAAGGCGCTCAGCGAACCTGGATAACGACCTCGATCAGATCGATGTTGCTCTAAACTATGATTGATTTGAAATAAATTTTCACGGAGAACAGCTTCTCGAGCTGTTTTAACTTTCTGCTGATAGCCAACCAGAGCGATGCTGCTCAGAATGGCGATGATAGTTAAGACCGTTAATAACTCTAAAAGGGTGAATCCTTTTATAGAATTACGCATCACAAAACGCCTCTTTTTTTCTGGTCCATCTCAATGGAATCGTAGAGGGCTTGAAAATTACCCTCTCCAAAGCCCATATTGCCTCTACGTTGTATGATTTCAAAAAAGAGGGGTCCAATTTGATCTTCGGTGAAAATCTGCAAGAGATACCCTGAGGCATCGCCATCAATTTGTACTCTTAATTCCGCCGCTGTTTGAAGACTTTCCTTGACTTGGAAGCCACCTTTAGCAATACGATTAGGCAGTAGATCATAGTAAGTATCAGGGATTTCAAGAAAACGAAAGCCTTGACCACGTAGAACTCTTAAGGTTTTAAAAATATCATTTGTGGACATGGCAATATGTTGAACACCTTGTCCTTTATGGCGGTTAACGTATTCCTGCACCTGACTTTTATGATCCATAGGCTCGTTGATTGGAATCATGATTCGATTATCTGAACTCTGAACTACCTTGCTATTAAGCCCCGTACCCAGTTGTCCTCTAATATTAAAAGTACGAGTGACTACAAAGCCAAAAATATCTTCGTAAAATTTAACTAATAGGTCCATCTCATTCGGCCCCACATTATTAGTAAGATGATCGATACGAACAAGGCCGGGATTACAAAGAGCCGGGAGATGATCAGGAGAAAGGCCTGGCCAGAAAGGGTCACAAAGATCTTCACGTTCGATAAAGTAATTCAGAACATCGCCTACGCCCTGAATCGCTGCAAAGTGGATACGGTTTCCATTTAAATTGTGAGTTTCGGGAGGGACTACTAATTGAGCACCTCGCCTCAGGGCTTCACTGAGGGCATGATTGAGAGAAGCTACTTGAAAATTCAGAGCCCAGACTCCTTCTCCGTGTTTTTTGAAGTATTGTCCTGCTCGGTGTTCCTCGCTAGCATCAAAAATTAAAATATCCATTCGTTCTTGGCGTAGGTGTACTTGTTGACCCCATGATGTTCGTTGACTAGCCACGCGGGCAAAACCCAACCTCCGATAGAGAGGTTCTAGTTTTTCAATTGAACCAGTTAATTGGATGTGATCAATTCTAGTTAGTTGGAGGGGATTAGCAGCTCCGGATGCTGATCCTCTCTGTAAGTCATAAGATGGATTTGTCATTTTTAGATAACCTCAATTAATTGGGGTTCAGTAAGTTTAGGATAACTCTAAGCCTTATGGTCCGTCCTTAAATCTGAATGTACTCCTTGCCGAGCTTCAATTTAGTTAAGACTAGTAGCGACTACTTTTTCTGTCGTAAAGAATTCCAAGACATCACCCTCGCTCAGTTGGCTGTAGCCATCGATACTAATACCGCAGTCTAAGCCATTCTTAACTTCGCTCACATCCTCCTTGAATCGTTTTAGACTAGTCAGTTTTCCAGTAAAAATTATTTCTGTCCCGCGAATTACTCTGACTTGCGCCGTACGATTGACCTTTCCTTCTGTTACAAAAGATCCAGCAATTACTAACTTACCAGATTTAAATAATTGACGAACCTCAGCTCGGCCTAGGGAACTTTCTTTTTCCGTAGTATCAAGCATACCGATCATGGCAGCTTGTATTTCTTCAGTAACTCGATAAATAATTTCATGAAATCGCAAATCAATACCTTCTTTTTTGGCTAACTCTGCCGCTTTACGTTCAGCTTCGGTATTAAATCCAATAACGATAGCTTTCGAAGCCTCGGCTAATAGAATATCATTTTCGTTAACTGTTCCAACCGCAGTATGCAGAAGGCGCACGCGTATCTTCTCAGTCGAAAGCGCTTTGAGTTGACCCGACAAAGATTCAACTGAACCTTGAGTATCTGCTTTGATTATTAAAGGTAGTTCTTTGATCTGACCCTCTTTGAGCGTGCTGAATATATTTTCTAGGGTCACGCGCTGTTTGCGAAGACTGTCTTGTTTGGCTTTTTCTTGGCGGAAGCCCACCATACTGCGTGCTTTATCTTCACTTTCAACTATCTGAAATTTGTCACCTGCTGATGGAACTTCTTCAAAGCCTAAAATTTGAACCGCACTAGAGGGCCCTGCTTCTTTAAGCCTCTTCCCCCGATCATCAAACATGGCTCGGACGCGACCCATAGTTGAACCTGCGATGAAAATACTCCCCTCCCGAAGTGTTCCTTGTTGAATGAGGACAGTTGCCACAGCTCCCCGTCCTTTATCTAGACGACCTTCGAGGATACTTCCGCTAGCTGCGGCATCGACTACGGCTTTCAATTCTTTCAAGTCGGCTACGAGTAGGATTGTTTCCAAAAGCTCATCTAGACCTAGTTTGGTTTTCGCACTGACTGACACAGATGGAACATCACCACCATAGCTTTCAGTTTGAATAGAATGCTGTAAAAGACCCTGTTGTACTTTATCGGGATTGGCACCTGGCTTATCCATTTTATTGATCGCTATAATGATTGGTACATTAGCGGCTTTAACATGATTGATGGATTCAATGGTTTGCGGCATAACCCCGTCGTCTGCTGCCACGACAAGAACGGCAATATCAGTTACTTTGGCTCCTCGCGCCCTCATTTTAGTAAAAGCCTCATGACCAGGTGTGTCAATGAACACGATGCGACGCAATTTATTCGTATTTTTGTCGCGAACTTCCACATGATAAGCGCCTATATTTTGGGTAATCCCACCTTTTTCTCCTGAAGCGATTTTTGATTCACGAATAGCATCGAGTAACGATGTCTTACCATGATCAACATGGCCCATGATGGTGACTACTGGAGCGCGTGGACTCTTTTCTCCCTGTATGTCAGATTCTTCAGCAATGATTTGTACATCTTCTTCGAATGAAACAATATCGGAAAGATATCCAAATTCTCGTGCAATATCCTTAGCTAACTCGGTATCTAGCGGTTGATTGATAGTGGCCAAAATACCGCGGTGAAAAAGTTTTGCCATTACATCTTTTGCGGGACGTTTACATTTATCAGCCAATTCTTTAACTGTCACTCCTTCAGATAACATGACAATTCCGATTTCCTCTTGGATATATTCTTCAGCAATCTCTTTTACGCGTGAATGAGGCTGACGAAGCTTCAGCTCCATTTCCTCAGCTTCTTGAATTTCCTTCTTTTTCTTCCGTCCACCAATTGTTAGAGCGCGTCCGGGGCCCTTAAGTGTTGCGGGATCTACAGGCCCTGTCGGTAGATTGATGCCGGGACGACCGGAGCCCATGCCTGGGCGACCACCGGGACGACCGGAGCCCATGCCTGGGCGACCACCGGGACGACTGGAGCCCATGCCTGGACGACCACTTGGACGACCACTGGAGCCTGTGCTTGGGCGACCACCGGAACGACCACCGGAGCCCATGCCGGGACGACCGGAACCTGTGGGTGGTAGTGTTATTGAACCCAAATCTTGCCTGGGAGTGGCGCCGTAGTTTTCTCGGCTGATTTTAATAATGCTTTGATTATCGGGTTTGTAAACTCTAATTTCTCCACGTGGAGGAGGAACATATCGGGTGCGACCCGGAGTTGAGCCATGCTTGACTTCGCCCTTAGAAGTATTAGTTGCTGTTTGCAGTTTAACGGTTGCAGTCGAATGAGGTTGGGTCTTGGGTGGCTGATGAGCAATGAGACGAGGGGGGAGTGGTTTGACTGAAGGAGTCGGAGTTTTTGCGACTGGTCCAGAGATCGGAATATTAGGTTGGGACAAGTTTTCAGGGTCGTTTGTTGTAAGTTTTGGTTCAATAACATTCGATGGTGTTGTCTCCACAGGAGTATCTGCGGAAGGAACTACGGTCTTTTTAGTCACTTTGATTGCGGGTTTAACCGAAGGCTTCCCGTCCTGACTAGGGCTACCCGACTTAAGTATTTTTTTTACTTCAGCGACTTGTTCATCCGAAAGACCCGAACTAGCAGTTTTTTTATCAGGTAGGCCCATTCGCTTTTTTAGCAAATCAATAAGTTCTGCGCTGGGTATTCCTAGTTCTTTGGATAATTGGCTAATACGAGTTGTGGAAATGGGCTACCTCACGGTAAAGGTTGTTATTGGGAGTTTTAAGAAAGATCTTCTTGGGTCACCGGAACTATATTATCGCCGTTGGTTTCAGCCGCATTTTGAGCGATGGCACGTTGTTGATCAGCGTGAGACCGTACATCAATATTCCACCCGGTTAGTTTTGCGGCTAAGCGAACATTTTGTCCGCGTTTACCAATAGCAACACTCAATTGATCATCATTGACAATTACTTCAACCCGTCTTTCTTCTTCGCTCATAATATTCACACGAATTACTTTGGCTGGATTCAGTGCGTGGGCAATAAATACAGTTGGATCTTCATCATAACGAACGATATCAATTTTCTCTTTCTGGAGTTCCCGGATGATGGCCTGCACTCGTGAACCCTTAAGGCCAACACAGGCTCCTACGGGATCTACATCTGGATCTAGTGAACGGACAGCCACTTTGGCACGGTCACCTGCTTCACGGACACAATTGGTAATCAAAACAGTTCCGTCGTGTATCTCAGGAACTTCGTTTTCGAAAAGTTGAACCAATAATCTCGGATCTGTTCGGCTGACCTGCACTTGTGCATCTTTAGCATTTCGGTCTACAGCAATGATAACTACTTTGATACGCTGACCTTTATCAAAACGATCACCTCTAAGCGTATCTGTTCGTCGCAAGATAGCCTCAACTCGATCTACCTCTAGAAAAACATTATTTTTCTCAAAGCGCTTTACTTCGCCAACTACAACCTGTCCAATGCGTTGAATAAATTCATTATAGATATGTTCTCTCTCCGATTCGCGCAAGCCATGAATCAGAACTTGCTTTGCAGCTGTCGAAGCGATACGACCTAGCGCCGTTGTGTCTTGTGGGAGCCAAACTGTATCACCTTCTTCTACATCAGAATTACTGACTTTGGCTTCTTCAAGGCTAATTTCTAGATCTTCTTCTTCGACGTCTTGGACAACTATTTTGAGGGCATAGACAATAAATTCGCCAGAATTTCTATCCATTTCCGTTTTGAAATTTCCATAGAAATCTTGTCCATTATAGTATTTCTCTGCCGCGCGCGAGATCGAGTCTTCGACGGCAGTTAAAACCTGCTCTTCGCTAATACCTTTCTCAGCCGCAATGATGCGGATAAGTTCAAAAAAATTCTTTTCTACGTTGCCCATATATCCTCCTGTGTTTAGGCTTCCCCGAGACTTGTCTCCGTCTCGGCTTGAGGAAGAGCGGTTATGCGCCCTTGGAAATGTTTTGGTGGGGGGGTACTTGCTTCATCAAAAGGAGCAAGTTTAGCTTTATCAATTAAATCAAAAGGAATCGTTTTAATTTGACCATCTTCTTCAATTAAGAATTCTGTAGGAGTAAGCGAGCCAATCCAGCCTTTAAATTTCTTTTGACCATTAATGGGACGTGTGGTTTGGACGCGTATAAGACGACCAGTAAAACGAGAAAAATGAGCCGGCTTCACTAACGGTCGTTCCATACCTGGACTTGAGATCTCTAGCCCCCATTGATCCCGAATATTGGGAAACTCGATATCAATCCAAGCCATCAGCGATTCATGAACTTTCACGCAATCATCTATATTCACCTTTTTTTTAGGGTCATTAGATGTGGCATGGTCAATATAAAGTCGCAAAATATCTTGTCCGTTCTGATTTGCTCTCTCGAGAGCTAATAACTCATAACCCAAAAGGGTTATTTGAGTTTCGAGGCGAGGTTGGAGTAGGGGGAGATTAATCATAAAAAAATCAAAAAAAAAGGATGGGTAGAGCACCCATCCGTCTGATGCTGAGCGCATCGAGTCGAATTGTAATAATTATTGTATCCCTAGCGTGCAATAAACTCAAGCAGGAAAAGTGTAGGAGCCCCTATATTCTAAGGGATTTTACAAACGATTGACAAATTAAGAACCCTATATTTAGAGTCTCATTCGATAATAGAGTTAATGGCTCAAATTCTTGACGGGAAAATCGCCGCTCAAAAGATTCTCGATACAGTCCGAGAAGGCGTTGTAACGTCGACGCAATATAATTTCAGGAAACCTGGATTAGCCGTCATTGTCGTAGGAGATAACCCGGCAAGCCAAGTTTACGTTGGTCATAAACTCAAGGCTTGCGAGTCAGTTGGAATTTTTAGTAAGGAATATCGATTACCTTCCTCAGCCGCGATGGAAGAAGTCACATTGGCTATTGACGAGCTAAATCGATCCCAGAATATTGATGGAATTCTGGTCCAAATGCCTCTTCCATCTCATCTAGACGCGATTAATCTTGTAAATCGTATTGATCCCTCTAAAGATGTCGATGGTTTTACACCTCACAATCAGATTCGTTTATTACAAGGACGAAAGGGCCTATTCCCATGCACGCCACTAGGTATAATGCGTCTTTTAGAAATCAATAACGTTACCGTACGAGGCAAACATGCAGTCATTTTAGGTCGGTCGATAATTGTAGGTAAACCTCTTTCCACTATGATGCTTGAATCTAATGCAACGGTGACTGTTACACATTCTCATACCGAACATCTCAAAGAAATATGTCAAAAAGCGGATATTTTAGTGGCTGCCGTTGGACGCCCAGGCTTTGTCCATGGATCATGGATTAAGCCAGGAGCTGTCGTTGTAGACGTAGGTATTAATCGCATTACCAACCCCTCTGCAGCTCCGTATCTCAAGTTGTCTGAACCGGAACGCTATAGCCAATTAATCAATAAAGGATCTCTTTTGGTTGGAGATGTTCGTTTCGGAGAGGCAGAGCAAGTAGCGTCCTTCATCACGCCTGTACCTGGTGGGGTTGGGCCCCTTACGGTTGCCATGCTGATGAGTAATACGCTTGATGCCTATCGAATGAGAAAAAAATAAAACTCTATTTATTTCGATCAGATTTTCTTTTCCAGGTTCGAGTTATTGATGGACTTTTAGTTATCTTTGAGTTTTTTTGTTCTCTTTGCTTGGAACCCTGTTTCGATTGGCTCAAAGATCGTACATTTTTCTTATACGTTTTGGGAAGAAGTGTGGTTTGTTCCTGAAACTTCTTCATTCGATCGACCCGCTTCTTTTTTTGAGTATCTGTGATGTGGGGTTTATATATACCGGTGTCTCCTTGAATACCTATCTCAGCTCGGTGAAGTCTTCTTTGGTTTCGAAGTAATTCTAAAACTCGATTAATATCATATGGACTTTTTGAGATCACAGTGATTTGTTGACCAGTTACAGGATGGGTAAATCCGAGGAGTTCAGCATGGAGGGCTTGGCGATTGATGAGAGGACTTTCTTGCCCATAGACCTGGTCTCCTAAGAGTGGATAGCCTCGATCTGCAAATTGAACTCGGATTTGATTACGTCGTCCAGTCTCAAGGCGAATCTCCAAAACAGTATGGTTCGGTAATCGCTCAATGACGCGGTAATGTGTTATGGCTTCTTTCACTCCCATGGTTGGACTTTTGCCCTTAATTACCTTCATTCGGAGCGTCTTAGCCTGTTCCATTAATTGATCTCTAAGGGTCCCGCTATTTTCTGGGAGTTCTCCTACTAAAATTGCTTTATAGATGCGCTGAATCTTGTGAAGGTTAAAGAGTTTTTTAAGACCGTTGAGCCCTTCGGGCGTTTTAGCGAACACCATTACGCCACTCGTAAATTTATCGAGTCGGTGAACAATATAGAGTTCGAAGCGACGAAAGCCCCGCTGACGGTAATGATTAGAAATTTGTTCGGCTAACGAAGAATCTTTCGCATTATCACTCGGAACCGTGAGGAGACCTGCTGGTTTATTTACAAAAAGTAAGTGCTTGTCTTCAAAGAGCGTCTCAAAGGGAGTGGCATCTATTTTCGATCGGGTTGGAATTAATTCATAAACTCTTTCAGGGTCATAATCAACACGGATTACCTGGCCTACAATCAATCGATGACCATGTTTTTGAATGATCTCTTCATCCACCAAGACGCATCGCCCATCGATTAGGCCTTTGGCTTGCCGGTGACTAATGGATAATGTTTTTTTTATTTCGGCCGCTAAGGCAATTGATTCGGTGGCTGACCATTGTTTTTTTAAACGTGCCATAGGTTCTCACTCACTAAGCGTCCTGTAAACGCTGGGTGGAAATTAATGAGACCATTCTTTTGATCATAAAGATACTTTTTTAACCTACTAAACAGAAAAATAACGGGCTTGAGGATGCCAAGCAATTAATGCGCTCGTTGAAAACTCGGGATCCATCTGAAAAGATTCGGTCAACTCAACACCAATTTGAGAGGCGTCTAAAAGATGAAGCAGAGGTTGGTTGCCTTCGAGATCTGGACAGGCAGGATAGCCAAAAGAAAACCGAGACCCCTGATATCCTTGCGCGTAAAGTTGACGGCGATGAGGTGCATCCTTACCATCGATACCCAATTCTTTTCGAATGTGAGCATGAAGAAGTTCGGCATAAGCCTCAGTGAGTTCGGTCATGAGTCCATGGGCTAAAAAGTATTCTGAAAACTGACCTGTACTGTATAGTTTCTGGGTGAATTCTGCGGGCTCCTGTCCTAGCGTCACCAATTGACAGGCTCCCACATCTAATCTTTCACTGGAGGAGCTAAAAAAGTCCGGAATACTTAGGCGCCTCCCTTTATTTTGTCGGGGAAAAGACATGGTAGATAAAATCTTCTTGGCTTCGGGATCGAACCATTGAAGATTTTCTCTCTCTGCGCGAACGGGAAAGTAACCATAGCAAGCCTGGGGCTGAATGAAATTAAGTTGAAGAAGCCGTTCCTTCCACTCTTGAAGTTGAGGCTCTACTTTTTCTCTTTGGAGTTTAGTGAACGCTTCGGAACTTAGTGATCCTTGTGAATAGCCCCATCGATGATGAATCAAAACCCAAGTATCGAGATAAGACCACAATTCTTCAAGGCTGGCTCTGTGAGTTTTTACCCCCCAAAAGGGAGGGGTGGGAGTTACGTCCATTCGTCGGACCCACGAACTCTGTCCGGCTGGGGTTAGGTCGACCGCTTGATGGCCTTTCTCAATGATCTTCAGTGAAGGTGCTTCTTCAGCTGCAAGAGCGGCCTTGGAAGTTGGGGATAGCGAACCCTCTTTCAGTTCCTGCATTAACCGCAAGCCTTCGAAAGCATCGGAAGCATAGTACACGGGACCCTGGTAACACTCCCGACACGTAGTTTCTACGTATTGTCGTGTCAACGCTGCCCCTCCTAAAATTACTGGGATATCAAAGCCTCTTTGCTGCATATAAGTTAAATTTTCTTTCATAATAACTGTAGATTTTACCAATAATCCTGAAAGCCCAATCGCGTCTGCGGGCCATTCCGAATAGGTTTGAAGAATATCCTCTATGGGTTTCTTGATTCCGATATTTTTTACTTCAAAACCATTATTCGACAGAATGATATCCACTAAATTTTTTCCAATATCGTGAACATCGCCCTTAACGGTTGCCAAGATGATCCGACCTTTGGTTGTATTACTTTCCTTGGGAAGTCGCGGTTCAATGACGGCAATCGCTACTTTCATAGCTTCCGCACTCTCTAAGACAAAAGGCAATTGCATTTCCCCTGAGCCAAAACGTTCCCCTACAACCTTCATCGCTCCCAATAAAACTTCGTTAATCAGCCAAAGAGGGTCATCGCCTTGGTCGAGAGCTTTCTGAACATCGATAACAATTCGTTGTTTTTCTCCGTCAATAATTCCCAATGCAATTCTCTCTTTTAAAGGAACTGATTGATCCATTTCTGTTTTAACAATCTGTGGCTTGGTCGAGAAATGAGCCAAGATACTTTTGAGAGGATCGTAACCTTCTCGTCGACGATCAAAAATGAGATCCTCAATCATTGTTCGTTCGTTTAATTCGATTTTGGCTACCGGAATCACTTTAGCTGAATTAAAAATGGCGAAGTCCAGACCTTTTTTAACCCCGTGATACAACATGAGGGCATTCAGACTATGTCGTGCCTGGGGCATTAATCCAAAACTGACATTACTAACCCCGAGGATGGTTCTAACCTCGGGGTAATTTTCTTTAATGAGAGCAATGGCCTCAAGGGTTTCTACCGCACTCCCGCGGAACTCTTCATCTCCGCTTCCCAGGGTAAAGGTGAGAGGGTCAATGATGAGATCACCTTGGGGGAGCCCATAGGATTCGGCTAACTGAATGAGTCGACGAGCAACCTCAAACTTTTGTTGACGTGTTTTAGCCATACCACGCTCATCGATTGTTAGCGCAACCAGGCCTGCTCCGTAAGTCTTGCATAGCTCAATGACTTGTCGTGCACGCTCATCGCCATCTTCAAAGTTAATAGAATTTACAATGCATTTACCCGGAGCTACTTGAAGGGCTCTTTCGATTACGGGGACTTCTGTTGAATCAATCATCAGGGGGAGAGTGGTTTGGACGACTACCCGCTTTAAGACCTCCTCCATGTCTCTTACTTCATCGCGGCCGACATAGGCGACGCATACATCGAGTAGATGAGCGCCTTCCTTTTGTTGATCTTTGGCGATTGAAACAAGGCCTTCCCAGTCCTCAGAGGCTAGGAGATCCTTGAATTTTCTTGATCCATTGGCATTTGTCCGCTCTCCCACAATAATCGGCGGAGGAAGTTGAGCAAGATTGAGCGAACTATAAAGGCTTGAAATACTGCGCTCGGACGTTCGCGCACGAGGCTTGGGAGTCACAGACCCAATCACTTTGGACAAGGCTTTTATGTGTTCAGGCGTGGTTCCGCAGCATCCACCCAAAATATTAATTCCAAATTCTTGTCCAAGTTTTAGCACATCGGCTGCAAAGGCTTCCGAATCTAAGGGGTAATGAACATGCCCCCCTTTGTTTTCAGGTATTCCTGCATTCGGTACACAACTAATCATAAAAGGACTTTGTTCCGCAAGAACTTGGAGGTGTGCATGCATTTCGTTGGGTCCTGTAGCGCAATTCATGCCTAGAACATCAACGCCTAAGGGTTCAATGGTGGTCAGAACGGAGGCCATCTCGCTACCCACCAAGAGGGTTCCAGTCGTTTCTATAGTGGCTTGAACCCAAATAGGAACTTTTTTCTGACGTCGCAACATGACAGACTTGGCAGCGCGAACCACTAATTTAATTTGTGCTAAATCTTGGCATGTCTCAAAGAGTAGAGCATCGACGCCCCCTTCCATTAAACCTTCAATCTGATTCATGTAGGAGCGAAGCATGACATCGTAATGGGTGTGACCTAACGTTAAGAGCCTAGTCCCAGGGCCTACGGACCCAATGACAAATTTTGGGGTAGTAAAGGATCGCGCCACTTCTTGAGCAAGTTGCGCCGCTTCAACATTTAATTGATAAGCTTCTTTTTCAAGCCCAAAGTCCGATAGAACTAGTTCGTTGCATCCGAAGGTATTAGTCTCCACTCCGTCTGAACCGGCCTCGAAATAACTTTGATGTATATCCCGGATCCATGAGGGACGACGACGGTTGAGTATTTCAGGACAACCCTCCCACTGAGGACCTCCATAATCGTCGACTGTTGGCTTGTGGGCAAATATTTGCGTTCCCATACCCCCATCGAGCAGAAAAGTTCGTTCTTGTAGAATCGATTCTAGTGTTTTCATAGACCCAAATATTCCACATTAATGTCCCCAAGAATTTTTACTTGGCAAGCTAATCGTTCATTTGGCGAACCGCCTAATTGTTTAATAAACGAAGCCTCTTCTGCCGAAGGAGGAATGCACTGAGTGTGCTGGTTAGGAATCGAAACTCGACACGTACCACACGATCCTGATTTGCAACCAAAAGTAATATCGGCATGGGAAAAAGTCGCTACTTCTTCCAGGGAAATCCCCGATGGGGCCTCGACGACCATGCCCTCAAGAATAAAATGAATACGACAAGGCTTCATCAAATTCTCCCCGTCTTGCGGTCTTCGAGAAGGGGAGCGATATTTTCAACCTGTCCGAAGGGTGCACTGATTTGAAAACCCGCTACCCGAGAGGCAACTTTCTCCATTAATTCTCTGGCAATAGATTGTCCCTCTTTGAGTTGATCGGCCTGAGAGGAAAATCGCCCCATTCTCTCTAAAAGAGACGGTGGGACAAATACTCCAGGAACTTCGTTAGCCATAAACTCTGCATTCTTGAGATGTTTGAATGGCCAAATGCCAGCCACGATGGGAATACCTAGGGGTTGGGCAAAATCAAGAAACTTAAACAGGGCCGTGGCATCAAAAATAGGTTGGGTGATAGCCCATTCCGCACCTGCTTCTACTTTCCACTTAAACCTCGACTCTTCTTTGTGTATATCGGGAGCCACAGGATTCGCTCCTACGCCAATGCTAAAAGCGGTCGGACTGCCGATGCCTCCACCCCCGATATCAATTCCAATATTCAAATTTCTTAGAATATGAACAAGGCCAATGGCATCTACATCGAAGACACCCGTAGCATTCGGATAGGGGCCGAGTTTGGGCGGATCGCCTGTAACGGCTAAAATATTTTTTAGTTTCAGCGCAGCCGCTCCAAGAAGATCGCTTTGCATTCCTAAAAGATTACGGTCGCGACACGCATAATGGAGGACAGTTTCGATCCCCACTTCTCGCTCCACAATGACGGCGGTCGCAAGAGCGCTGATACGAGCCATAGCTCGGGGGCCATCGGGAATGTTGATCGCATCCACCCCTAAAGACTGACAATGACGGGCCTTTTCAATCATTTTCTCCAATTCCATCCCATTAGGAGGAACTAGTTCTACAGACGTAACGAAGTCTCCATTAACAACTTTTTTGGCCCATAAACTTCGTTTGGCTTGGGGTATCGCCTCTTTGATACTTTCTGTTCGTTTGATTTCAACTACTGGAGATACAGAGTGATGAAACGCACGAGCTTGTCTGAACGAGCCCCCCATAGCCCGGATGTGATCAGGGCTGGTACCGCTGCATCCCCCTAAGCACTGAGCTCCGAGTGCGAGAGCTTTATTTGCAAATTCTCCCAAGTATTGAGGGGAGGCCATGAAGAATACACGTCCATCAACTACATTGGGTAGACCCGGACTTGGTTGAGAAATTAGAGGAAGTGAGGTCACTCTTCTTAAACGCTCCAAAATTCTAAGATGGACCGCTGGACCATTGCCTCCGTTAACTCCTAGAACATCCACTCCCCACTCGGTTAGGGATTGACCGATTTGTTCGGCTGAACATCCGAAGAGAGCAGAGCCTTCATCGTTGGTGTTCATCATAGCCACAATAGGGGTTGAACCGATTTCCTGAATGGCCAAGATGGCTTGATGGATTTCCTGAATATCTTCAAAAGATTCCAGGATGAAGCAATCGATTCCTGCCTTTTGTAAAACTAAAGCCTGCTCTCTAAAACAGGCTTTAGCCTCATCAAAGGAGGTAGGCCCCCATGGCTCAATGCGCAGACCCAAAGGTCCAAGACATCCTCCGATCCAAGCAGAACTATCATTTTCAGATCGGGCTGACTGAGCAAGTTTTACGGAAGCTAAATTGATTGCCTCCACTTGATGTTCAAGACCATAGGAAGCAAGTCGAAAGCGATTGGCCCCCCATGTATTAGTAGTTAATACTTGAGATCCAGCCTTTAAGAATTCAAGATGGATAGATTGAACCCAATCGGGATGCTTTAAACTTGCTTCGTCAAAATTTCTATTGGTCCCCAATCCTTTTTCGAAGAGTGCGCTCGAGGTTGAGCCATCAAAAAGAATTTTTTTACCTTCCCGTAGGACATCACGAAAAGGAAGAATAGAAGTGATCACATAACACCTTAAGATAAAGTCTTTAGGGGTTGTTCAGAACTTTTACAATCAAGCAGTCTCAGAATGCTCGGTATCTTTCCCTTTTTTTGGTAAAAATGAGGGCAGGATGTAGCACCTTGCCTTATAGGGCAGGTTGCCAAGGTTTCGCAGGGCCTGAACCCTCCACCTTTCTGGATAACGCTCCTAGGGACTGAGAAAGAACTACAATTAGTATGCATTTTTTTATAGAATCCGTCAAGAATTGGCCTCCCTTTCGCTATGCTCTAGTTGATGCTCACCCGTCTTCGAATCCAAAATTTGGCACTCGTTGAGGATCTTATTTTGGATCTCGGATCTGGGTTTACGGTTCTGACTGGTGAGACAGGTGCGGGCAAATCATTACTAGTCGACGCCCTGAGTCTTTTGGTGGGATCACGTGGGGACTCAGATACTGTTCGCCGCGGTGAAGACCGAGCTATTGTCGAAGGGACACTTGAAGTGACTCGTGAACCGTGGACAAATTTTCTCCAAGCGAAAGGATTCAAATTAGAATTTCCAATTCAACTTCGCCGGGAGGTATCCTCGGCAGGTCGATCTAAAGCCTGGATTAACCAAAGTATTTGCTCGGTAGGTGATTTGAAGGAGGCAGGCCGCCTATGGATGCGATTGACAAGTCAGCACGATCATCAGAATCTTTTAAATGAAGATCGCCACCTATCTCTTTTAGATGAAGTTATTGGAATCGAGCCTTCTCTTGCTTTATTAGTAAGCCAAGTTCAACAGGATCAACTAGCTCTCCGTTCCAGACAAAGAAGCGAGGCTGATCGAGAAGGAAGACTCATTGAGCTCTCATCTTACTTTGAGGCGTTAGATCAACTTGGACCTCAACCCGGCGAATGGTCTCAATTGAAGGAAGAGCGAGAACCCTTGCGTCACGCAGCTCAACTAGCTAAGTTGTATGAGGAAATGAGTCGTGAATTTGGGCAAATCTCTCCAAGTTTAGATGCCATCCTTCGAGCCGGATATCGCGCTAGCAGTCTTTGGAGCGAGAGCGTCCCAACCCAGGACCGGCTCAAACAAGCGCTTCTTGAATTGGAAGATTTGAAAGCTTTAACTGAAGACGCAACTCAAAAATGGGTTGGAACTGGGACTCATCGAATTGAGGAGGTTGAGAATCGCCTAGCTTTGTATGAAAAACTAGCAAGAGTTCATCGCTGTGAACCAGATGATCTATCTAGTGTTCATTTAAATCTTAAGCAGGAGCAAAAACTTCTCCAAGGAAGTGAAGGCTCGATCGAGGTGTATAAAAAAGCACTTAAAGGATCCGCTAAAGCCTATGGCGAAGCGGCTCTTATCCTGCACCAAAAACGCGAATTATCTCTTCCGCAACTTGAGCAGCAACTACATGAGCGCCTTCAGCATTTGGGTATGAATCAAGCGCGGGTTCAATTTCGATTGAATTTCGGTATCGACCCCCAAAGCCCATTCATACATGAGAACCAAGGTCTACGTATTGATCTTCTGGGAGTTAGCGAACTTTCCATTTGGATTGAATCGAATATGGGCGAGGGTTTTCGGCCGCTATCTAAAATTGCTTCGGGGGGAGAACTATCTCGCTTAATGTTATCCCTTTTGGGCGCCGGGCTTCACCGCCCAAATCATAAAGGTCGACCCCTCACGCTTGTCCTTGATGAGGTTGATGCAGGCGTGGGAGGTCAAACAGCTATTCGTGTCGGAGAAGCGATCGAAACGCTAGGAGGTCACCATCAAGTATTATCGGTGACCCATTTAGCTCAAGTAGCTGCCCGAGCAACGCACCATCTATTTTTATCTAAAGAAACAAATTCGGGTCGAACTAGAAGTCGCTGTGAAAGACTTGAAGGCGAAGGTCGAGTCCGGGAAATAGCCAGACTTCTTTCCGGAGATAGCCAGAAGAAAGAAACTTTAACTCTTGCCAAATCTTTATTGAAGATCCCCTAGATCGTCTTCACTTAATTGAAGGGGAGAGGACATAACTTCCTCAACCTGCATGGGTAGTGATATCCAAACGATTTTTGCGGTGAGTCCTATAATCAATGCTGTGAGAAAACTTATCATATTTTACCCCTCCTGATTAAGGTCTCAGTTGCTAGTGATCAACTGATGAAAAATATGTAATTTCTACGAAACTTATGTTTTCTTTTTGTACTTTAGGTTAGACGATCGCCTAGACGGGCTAGTTCGTCCACCTTGTTGTTTGTCTTTTATGAATTTTCTTCGCTGGTCAGATAAGGTTTTCTTGCTAGGCTTGATTCCGAGTTTGGAAGAGATCACTTTACGGACCTTGGCAATATGTTTTTCTTCGATATCGCTAGATTGTTTTTTCTTCACAGCAATGCGCAGAGGCGTTCCTTGGAATCCGAATTGTTCTCTAAGACGATTCTCAAGAAAACGTATGTAGCTAAAGTGTAAAACTCCACTTGCATTGGCTTTAATGACAAAACTGGGAGGGCGAACACCTACTTGAGTCATGAAGTAGAGTTTGGTTAATTGCCCTGTTTTTTTGGTCGGAGGGTTCATTGCATTAACAGATGAACGAAGAAAACGATTTAATTCAGCCGTGCTAATGCGCTGACGATGGGCTTTAGCTACACTATCGATCATTGGAAAAAGAGAGCTGACTCTTTGTCCCGTTAGAGAAGAAATAAAGATCAGAGGTGCATGATGTAAAAATCCAAGTTGTCGTCTCAATTTATCTTCCATCGCTAGCGTAGTAAAGCCGTCTTTCTCTATGAGATCCCATTTATTAACCACTAAGATGATTGCGGCTCCAGCGTCCTGAGCGTAACCCGCAACAACTGCTTCCTGGTGTGTAGCCCCCTCTGGGGCGTCAATCAAAAGTAAAGAGACGTCTGCACGAGCCATTGCTTGGCGAGCTTTGACAATGGAAAGTTTTTCAGCCCCCTCAAATGTTTTTCCTTTTCGTCGTATTCCTGCTGTGTCAATAAGTCGATAGGTTTGGCTGCCTCGCTTAAAAACAGTATCGACGGTATCTCTCGTTGTCCCTGCAAGTTCGCTCACTAGAGAGCGTTCATAACCCAGAATTCGGTTGGTTAAAGAACTTTTCCCAACGTTGGGTCGACCAATGATAGCAATTCGGAGTTCATCATCGAGAGGGGTGATGTCAATCTCTTCTGGCCTCCGATGATAAGGCAATCTAATTTGAATAGCTTGGAGTAAATTTGCAACCCCTTCGCCGTGAGAAGCACTAATGGGCAAAATGGCATCAAATCCAAATCGATAAAAGGCTCCATCTGGACTTCCACCCTTCATTCCGTCAACTTTGTTGATGACAAGGAGAATGGGCTTGCCTATTTTCTGAAGCCGTTGAGCTATTTCTTCGTCAGAGGAAGTACACCCATCATGACCATCAACTAAAAAACAAATGACCTGAGCTTCCTCTAGGGCTTGATCAGCCATACGAGTGATTCCTTTGGTGATTACGTCGGCTCCTTCGAAATCTAAACCGCCTGTATCGACGCATTCAAATATTTCGGCGATCTTGCCTTCCTGACTTAAAATTTCTACAAAGCCATAACTACGATCTCTTGTCATGCCCGGTAAATCATGGACCAGGGCCTCTCGGCTTCGAGTGAGTCGATTAAAAAGTGTGGATTTGCCCACATTAGGCCGTCCACATAATGCAACAAGAGGCAGTTTCATAAGCTGATGAAGAACACCCTATAGACGCAGTAAAGTCTAGAAGTACGCTACGTCTTGAGTGTATCCATTTGGCGGGGCCGACGGGACTCGAACCCGCGACTTCCAGCGTGACAGGCTGGCACTCTAACCGACTGAGCTACGACCCCAAATTTTCAAAGTTTGAGTGGTGGGCGATGAGGGACTCGAACCCCCGACCCGCTGCATGTAAAGCAGCCGCTCTACCAACTGAGCTAACAGCCCTTATCTTAAGTTTTTTAGGCTCTCATGAGCAAGGCTACGAGTCAAATCTTAAACCCCTCATTGAGCCATTGGCTTCAAAATGATAAAATATTAAGACTTCTAAAACCCTCATCTATTGGGGTCACGAGGGCTCGATTTCCCTCACAATCGTCAACTTCAAAGAATTGCTAAATCTCGTCTTTATATTGAGGCCTCCCGTTCTGTTTATGATCACTATACTCACACTTGCATTCGTCGATATTCAGAAGGGTCCAGCTGATATATTGGCCTCCATGCCTGACCCTATGAGGCCCTATTTGTATCAAATTATTTTTGTGATGGTTCTCGTTACGATCATGTATTTTTATTTGAGCCTGTTTTTTTTCAAGCCCTTGACTCAAATGATGTCTGACAGAACCGCCGAGATTCAGAAAGGCTCTGATACCAAACAAATTGCTGCACAACAGATCGCATCCGAGCAAAAAAAATATCAAGAACAGATGAAATTCCTTCGAGCAAAAGCCTTCGAAAGAAAAAAAGAACTAACTACATTGGCGATTTCAGAAAAAGTACAACTGCTTGAGCAAGCGCAGAGAGAGGTCAGCCTACTTCGTGGGCAAGCACAAAAAGTCCTCGAGAAGGCGAGTGCAGAAGCTCGTGAGAGCCTAAAATCGGACATCCATGTTATTGCAGATGCCATGGTCAAGCGCATTCTCCTAAAGGGAAATCAGTAATGTTTTTTTTAGCGTTCGCTCCAGGAGGAATCAATTTATTTGGGTATGCGCTAACAGATGTTGCTCAGTTTGCCGTTCAGATTTTAAATTTCTCAATTTTCTTAGGCCTCTTAATCTTCTTCCTGAAAGTTCCAGCAGCTGAATTTTTTAGAAATCGACAAGAAGAACTCTGCCGTTTACTTGCACAGTCTGAAAAAGACCGCATAGATGGGGAAAAACAAATCCAAGAACTTCAAATGAAAATGCAAGGACTCCAATCAGAATTAGCTCAAGTATTGACCCAAGCTGAATTTGATGCAAACCGAGAAAAAGAAATGATCATTTCATCGGCACGAGCTGAAGCCGAAAAAATATTCGCACAATCAGAACGCGAAATTGCCGAACGGACTCAGCAAGCCCAGGAGGAAATTAAGGCTGTAGCAGCTGAACTTGCGTTAGGTCTTGCTCAAGAAAAAATCAAGCAACAACTTAAGGCCGGAGGTCAGTCCGATACCATTGATCGCGCAATAACTAATCTAGGGGATCTCCGATGAGCCTGGGTTTAGTTGCTAATCGTTATGCAAAAGCATTGCTTCAGATTGCGCTCAAGGAAGAATCTGTCACAGAAATATCCAAAGCACTTCATCGCTTCACTGAGATGAAAAACTCTCAGCCAGATCTATCCCATCTGATTGAAGTCTCTATTATTCATCCAAAGAAAAAAGCTGATATTGTGGACCTCATTCTTGCAAATAGTGAGTTTGGGACAACTTTCCGTAATTTTATTCGTGTCGTTACAGAGTCTGGCCGTTTACGCTTATTGAGCCAGATACAAACTCGTTTTAATCATCTCGTCGATGAGCGTGAGGGACGCTTAGAGGCGCAGGTTTCATCCGCCCATCCTTTAAGTGAGAGTCAAAAGGAATCCTTGATAGTACTTCTGTCGAAGCGAACAGGTAAGAAGGTTCGCTTGGCTTGGGCGCTTGACCCCCTTTTAATTGGTGGTCTCAAGATACAAGTCAATTCCACAATTATCGACGCTTCAATCGTGGGATTGTTGCATCAAATGAAGTCAAAATTACTCACTCAATCGTAAGAAGCTATAGGAGAATTTATGGAAATTCGTGCTGAAGAAATTTCGCGTATTATTCGAAGTCAAATCGAAGGATTTGATACCCAAGTCGATGTAGCCGAAGTTGGGACCATTATTAGTGTTGGCGATGGAATTGCAAGAGCCTATGGTCTTGAAAAAGTTATGGCGGGAGAACTTGTTCAACTAGGCGAAGGTGATCGCTCTGTTATGGGTCTTGCCTTCAATTTAGAAGAGGATAATGTTGGAATTATTATTCTAGGAAGTTCCGATTCTGTTAAAGAAGGTGATCAAGTTAAGCGTACTAGAAAAATCATGAGCGTTCCGGTCGGTAGACAGTTCATCGGTCGTGTAGTTAATCCGTTAGGATTGCCCATCGACGGAAAGGGTCCGATCAAGGCCGACACTACGAATCCTATTGAGCGAATTGCCCCAGGTATTGTGGATCGAAAATCAGTGCACGAACCTATGCAGACTGGACTTAAAGCCATCGATTCATTGATTCCCATTGGCCGAGGCCAAAGAGAACTCATCATCGGAGATCGACAAACAGGAAAAACTGCAGTAGCCATTGATACGATCATTAACCAACGCGATACAGGAGTGATATGTATTTATGTAGCCATTGGTCAAAAGCGATCTACCGTGGCCCAAGTCGTCAAGACGCTTGAGCAGTATGATGCGATGAAACACACTATTATTATTTCGGCAACGGCCTCCGATCCAGCTCCCTTTTTATTCCTAGCCCCTATGACTGGTGCTGCAATGGGTGAATATTTTATGTGGCACGGACAAGACGGTAAACCTTCGAGCAAGACTAATGCAGGAGGACATGTCCTTTGTGTTTACGACGATTTGAGTAAACAGGCAGCCGCTTATCGAGAAATTTCACTTCTAGTTCGACGCCCACCTGGTCGCGAAGCTTATCCAGGAGATGTTTTCTATCTTCACAGTCGCTTGCTTGAGCGAGCCTGTAAGTTATCAGACGAGCGTGGAGCAGGGTCCTTGACAGCTTTACCTGTCATCGAAACCCAAGCAGGTGACGTTGCAGCTTATATTCCCACAAATGTGATTTCAATTACCGATGGACAAATTTTCTTGGAGAGCGATTTATTCAACTCTGGAATACGTCCGGCTGTCAACGTGGGTATATCTGTTTCTCGCGTGGGCGGATCGGCTCAAATCAAAGCCATGAAATCCGTTGCTGGATCAATTAAGTTAGACTTAGCTCAATATCGGGAGTTGGCTGCCTTTTCCCAATTCGGGTCCGACCTCGATAAAGCGACGTTAGCTCAGTTGAATCGTGGACAGCGCCTAGTAGAAATTCTCAAACAAGGTCAATATCAGCCTATGTCCGTCGAGAGGCAAGTCATCTCCATCTGGATGGCAACTAATGGCTATGTTGATGATGTTCCTTTACCTCATGTCCGTCGTTTCGAAAAGGAATTATTGGAGTACTTGGAAGTTAACGCTCCTGATATCCTCCGTGGCATTCGTGATTCTAAAGTGGTAAGTGACGAAGCCAAAGTAACTTTAAATGACAACGCCAAGACGTTCAAAGAAGACTTTATGTCTCAATTGGCTAGTCCGACAGGAGCCTAGTACATGGCAAGTTTTCAAGATATACGCAGACGCATTCGCTCCGTAAAAAATACGCAGCAGGTGACGAAAGCTATGAAAATGATTTCCGCTGTTAAATTGCGAAAATCCCAAGAGAGACTTTTAGCTCTTCGTCCATTTGCCCAAAAAATGAGGGAAGTATCAGGATCTATTGTGAATCGATTAAAAGGGATGAACAATCTCTCAAATCTTGAGCATCCTCTTGTACAAGCCTTTCTATTTCCTCGAGAAGAAAAATCCATTCACGTTTTGCTTGTGGCCTCTGACAAGGGTCTGTGCGGAGGATTCAATGCCAATCTTCTTAAGAAAGCCAATCAGTTTGTTGAGACACTTGGCTCTAAAAAAGTATCATTTGATGTAGCGGGAAAACGTTCAGCTGATTGGGCACGAAAACGCCAACTCAATGTAAGAGAAAACTATATACAGATTCCTCTTCAGGGTTTAGAGCGTGTGGCCGCTGAGGTCAGTCATTATGCCGCCAAGGCTTATCAAGAGGGCAAAATCGATGGGCTTTATATGATCTATAATCATTTTTATTCCGCAGTGAATCAGGAGCCTCGCGTCGTCAGACTATTTCCCATGGAACTCGAAGTTGTCTCATTCGACGAAGTCGCCCCCCTTTTAGAACCAGACCCCATCATTGCACTCGAAGCATTATTGCCTAAATTTGTGGAGACAGAAATTCTCGCAAAACTTATAGAATCCTCAGCCTCTGAGCACGGAGCGCGTATGGCAGCTATGGATAAATCAACGAATAATGCGGGCGACGTCATCAATAAACTCACGTTGACGATGAATAAAATTCGCCAAGCAAGTATTACTAATCAAATCATTGAAATCGTTTCTGGAGCAAACGCCTAATTTCTTCATCTACTTTTTGAGGTTTCCTTATGTCAAAACAACTTGTTGGTCATGTGATTGCCATTGTCGGCCCTGCCGTTGATGTTGAATTTGAAGGCCATTTACCTGAAATCATGAATGCTCTTTTGACAGATATCGTTGATCCAAGTGGACATAAGTCTACTGTGACGCTCGAAGTCCAGCAGCATTTAGGTGAGAATCGTGTTCGTTGTGTGGCCATGCAACCCACTGACGGTATGATTCGTGGTCAAGAAGTCAGAGATACCGGTAAAGCTATTTCAGTCCCTGTTGGAGACATGACTCTAGGTCGAATTATTAATGTGGTGGGTGAACCTGTCGACGAACGCGGCCCCGTAAGCGCTCAAGAAAGATGGCCCATACACCGTGAGTCCCCCAAGTATGAGGATCTCAATACCACTTCTGAAATGTTTGAAACTGGAATTAAGGTCATCGATCTATTAGAGCCCTATGCCAAAGGGGGTAAGACCGGTCTTTTTGGTGGAGCTGGCGTGGGTAAAACTGTTTTAATCATGGAACTGATTAATAACATTGCTATTAAAAAAGGTGGGTTCTCTGTTTTTGCAGGTGTTGGAGAGCGTACACGAGAAGGGAACGATCTTTGGCATGAAATGATGGATAGTGGAGTTATCGATAAAAACGATCTTTCGAAATCAAAAGTCGCCTTGGTCTACGGTCAAATGACGGAGCCTCCTGGTGCTCGCGCACGCGTTGCTTTGACAGGTCTCACGGTGGCTGAATATTTCAGAGATGTTCAAGGTAAAGATGTTCTTTTCTTCGTAGATAACATCTTTCGTTTTACGCAGGCCGGAGCTGAAGTTTCTGCACTGTTGGGCCGTATGCCAAGTGCTGTGGGATATCAACCCACTCTAGCCACGGAGATGGGTAATCTTCAAGAACGGATCACATCGACCAAAAAGGGATCAATCACGTCGATTCAGGCTGTTTATGTACCTGCGGATGATTACACCGATCCTGCCCCAGCTACAACTTTCGCTCACCTTGATGCTACGACTAATTTGAGTCGTGAAATTGCAGCTTTAGGAATTTATCCTGCCGTGGATCCGCTTGCTTCAACCTCACGCCTGCTCGACCCACGTATCCTAGGGGACGATCATTACAATACTGCCATGCGCGTTAAATCTATTCTCCAGAAGTACAAAGAATTACAAGATATCATTGCTATTTTGGGGATGGACGAACTTTCTGACGACGATAAATTAGTCGTTGCCCGTGCCCGAAAGATTCAACGCTTTTTGTCTCAACCTTTCTTCGTCGCCGAGCAATTTACTGGCATGAAGGGTAAATATGTTGAACTTGCAGAAACTATAAAAGGATTTTCAGAGATTTGTGATGGTAAATGGGATCATTTACCGGAGCAGGCTTTTTACCTTGTGGGAACCATCGAAGAAGCGGTTGAAAAAGCTCAAAAATTAGCAGTGAACACATAGAGAAAGAACGGATTTCTTGATCATGTCAACAACAACCCTCCATCTTGAAGTCATAACGCCGCAGCGCACGGTTCTGTCTGTTCAAGTGTCGGATCTCCAATTTCCCTCTCTCACCAAGGGATATTATGGAATTCTTCCCGCTCATACACCCACTATGACGCCCTTGAATAATGGAGTTATCTATTTCTCAGAAGGAAATCAAAAGCGTATGGCTACAGTTTTTGGGGGGTTTGCTGAAGTGAGACCTGATCGCGTTACGATTCTTGCGCAAGATAGCGAGACTCAAGATCAGATTAATTATGAAGAAGCTGAGGTTGAACACCAGCAAGCCCTTAAGCTACTGCAAAGTGCCTTCACTGAGGATTCCTTAAGAGAAGCGCAAGCGCGTCTTGAGCGCGCCCGCATTCGAATGGAATGTTCCGCCAAAACTCCCCCACGCTGAACAAGGTCACTACCCACCTCCTTCAAGCCCTTGTAATCTGTAGGTTATGGGCTTCGCTTTGCGCTTCATGTTTTTGGATGAATTTGATCCACTGACCAATCAACTCTACCTTCGCGTAGCGTATCACGATGGTAGAGATGGAACGATTCAGGCTGGATTTCAGATTCTCAGACAGTCCATTAAGATTAGCGATACTCTTCCACTCGAAAATTTTCAACGCGAGTTCCGACGGGTAGTAAAAAACCCCATGCCTCCCCTGTGGTTTGACTATCTTAAGTTAGTTATTCATGCCTTGGATCTCGAACTCAAGAAAATGAAAATGAATGAGAAACCTAACCTATGGTGGGTCGGTGTACAGTGTTTTCATCCTGTTGATCCAAATCGCAGCACACTTCGTTTCGAAATGTCTAGGCAGGTTGAAATCCTGAAGGAATGGATCTTTCAAATGGAAGAAGAACAAGATGAAATCCAATATATCGAATTTTTATCACGGGGTCTAATTATGGCTCCCCAAGATCCAGCCTTACTTCGTCGCATGGTTCATTATCTTAAACAAACTCATCAAATAGTAGACGCCTATGAATTGACGAAGCGCTGGCTATTGGTAAACCCTGATTCAGAGGAGGCACTTTGTACCAAAGCAGAATTACAAATTGCACTTGGTAAAATTGAAAAGGCACAAGTCTCGTTCGAGAGCCTGATGTCTCGAAATCGAATCAATGCTAAATACTATTTAGGTCTTGCCCAAACGAATTCGCTCAGGGGAAAAGACCCCATACCGTATATGGATGCAGCTACCGAACTCGATCGCACTTTTTCTGGAGAAGTGCTCAAATCAACTTTTAATTATCGACTTCATGAGCGACCTTCTAAAGGTCCCTATTATGACTATGAGAACTTACCTGATCAATTGGGTCTCAGTTCAGCAGAAATCAGTAAATTTATGTCGAGGGATCCTTTAAACTCTACTCAACCACTCCATGAAAAAGAATTAACTCAATGGATCACGGTGATGAATCGCTATCGACTTCTACCCGAGGCAATTCCTTGGAATGCACCCACTCCTAAAAAGATCGAGGGGCTAACCTCGTGAGTTCTGCATTATTATATACCTCGTTACCTCTTCCTATATTCAGAAAAGGGAAGGTCAGAGATGTTTATGATTTAGGATCTGAATTATTGATTGTCGCTACAGACCGTATTAGCGCGTTTGATTGTATTATGCCCAATGGAATTCCCAATAAAGGGAAAATCCTCACCGCCATTACCCATTTTTGGTTTGATTCCCTAACACCGTTTATGCCTCATCATGTTAGACCCATAGATTTTGATGGTCTTCCCGCATCAGTGCGTCAGCAAAAGAACAACCTTGAAGGGCGGGTTATGCGTGTGCTGAAAACAGAACCCATTCCCGTCGAATGTGTCGTGCGTGGTTATTTGGCTGGCTCAGCCTGGAAGGAATACCAAGCCTCTGGTCAGGTGGCAGGATATCAATTACCTGAGGGTCTTTTCCTTGGTTCCCGTCTGCCGGAGCCCCTATTTACGCCAGCCATTAAGGCTCAGTCGGGCCACGATGAAAACATTACTTTTGATCACATGCAAAAGATATTGGGCTCCGCTAAAGCATCTCAACTGAAAGAAAAATCTTTGATTTTATATCAACATGGCCAGGCTTTGGTTGAGGCCAAGGGTATCATACTGGCGGATACTAAATTTGAATTTGGGGAGCTTTTTAATGGAGATCTCATACTGATCGATGAAGCGCTGACCCCCGATTCTAGTCGGTACTGGTTTCAAGATCAATGGTCTCCAGGCTCTCAACCTCCTAGCCTTGATAAGCAATACCTCCGTGACTATCTCGAAAAACAAGTTACATGGAATAAAACCTCTCCCGCACCTTTTCTCCCCGATCGCATTGTGGAAGAAATTCAACGTAGATATTTTGCCCTAGCTGAAAAGTTAGACATCAAGATTAGCGTTTATTGAACAACTTCGATTGATCCGATGTCCGTTGAAACTTTAATTTTTTGGTTAGAGCCAGGGACGTTAGCAGTGAATAATCGACGTCCTTGAAAAACGAACCCCCTGTCATCGGTAAAAGACATTTTTCCTGAGACGTTTTCAAGATGCACAGATCCCGTAGCTGATCCTAACGACAGGCGAACCGGTCCATTTATCGTCTTGGGGATAGGACTTTTATGAATTCCTTGATCAACTTCCAGTTTAGTCTAAACGGACGAATTTAGAGTCCCATCGGTCATCCCTTACAATGAAGAATCTACCGGAATCTATAGCCATGAACCCTGCTCGATTGACTTTATCTTTTGTAAAGAGTGCTAGCGCAGTAGATCAAATTGGATTCTGCGAGTGTGAAATTGTCATCGTGGGTAGAAGTAACGTTGGAAAATCCTCGCTGATCAATGCGGTAGCTCAACAAAAAAATATTGCACAAACGAGTAAAACGCCGGGTCGAACAAGAAATTTAAATGTCTATCAAGCTCCCCGCGAGCGATTATTAATCGACTGTCCTGGATATGGTTTTGCGCGGGGACCGATTGAGGACAAAGATCGTTGGAATTTATTAATTGAATCTTATTTGAGTTCTCGAGCGACCATAAAAATGGTTTATTTATGCGTCGACGCCTATGTGGGTCCTACTGATCGGGATATTGATATGCAGGCTTGGCTATTCCAGAAACATATTCCTTACACCATCGTTGCTACTAAATATGATCAATTACGTCCCTCCGAACGATCGGGTAAACAAAAAAAACTTTGTGAGGTTTTATCCATCGATCTTGAAGCAGTTTTGTGGGTCAGTTCTCGTGAATCCCTTGGAATAGATCGCCTAGTTCTCGATATGCAAAAACATCTAGAACTCTGAAGAACTTCTCTTGATCTCAGCCTCTTATTGGAGGATGATTGAGTGATATTGGTCCGAGTATGCGGGCCCATTTTGTGAAAGATGGCATGAAAATTGAATTAAAGCCCCTTGGTGAAGTCTTATCAAAATCTGAACGTGAAAAAGTCATGACGAATCCAGGCTTTGGAAAAATTTTCACTGAACATATGATCATGAGTCAATATGACTCCTCTTCAGGTTGGTCTACACCAGTGCTTCAGCCTTATGGACCCCTCTCGCTAGATCCTGCTGCAAGTGTTCTTCATTATGGGCAATCCATTTTCGAGGGATTCAAGGCCTATTATCAGCAAAATGGGACTATTGCTTTGTTTCGTCCGCTCGAAAATGCTAAACGAATGAATCAAAGTGCTGCTCGCTTGGCAATGCCTTCCATTCCTGAAGATCTCTTCGTGAGCGCTGCCCAAGCCCTTGTTAGTCAAGATCGCTCATGGGTCCCTCAGATTCGAGGTGAGAGCCTATATGTAAGACCCTTAATGTTTGCTACAGAGGCAGCTTTAGGCGTTCGTCCCTCTTCAACATATCAATTTGTTTTATTTGCTTCACCTAGCGGATCCTATTTTCCTAAAGGTAAATCTTTCAATGTATGGCTTAGCGAAGATTATATTCGTGCTGCTCCAGGTGGAACAGGAGCAGCAAAATTTGCCGGAAATTATGGTGCAAGTTTGATCGGACAGAAACAAGCTATCGATAATGGATGTGATCAAGTAGTTTGGCTCGATGCCAATGAGCACCAATATTTAGAAGAAATGAGTGGGATGAACATATGCCTCGTGGAAACAAATAATAACAAGATCTGCCTAGTAACACCCAATCTTACCGGTACCATTCTTAGCGGAATTACTCGTTCAAGCTTGATGCAAATTTCTAAAGATTTAGGTTGGGATTTTTCTGAACGCACTATCTCTGTACAAGAGTGGAAAGACAAATCTATTTCTGGAGAATTCAGTGAATCATTCGCTTGTGGAACGGCTGCTGTAATCACACCAATTCGTGAGGTTAAATCAAAATCTGATTCGTGGCTTATCAATCAAGGTGAACCCGGCCCAATAGCAGTTCGACTGAGGGATTACCTTTTAGACATTCAGCATGGTGTCATACAAGATTCTTATGGATGGTTGCATCTAATCCCTTAAAAATCATCCTCTTTTCTTTTTTTTTAAATCTGTTTTACTAATCTCCCACCAATATGTTGATCTTGGAGGTATTTCGATGATGATGGGTTTAGGCATCTTATTAGGCTTCATTTTGGGGTATTTTTGGGCATCAAATCGCCTACAAAATCACGAGAAACTACAGAAGGAATTCAAACAGGTTGCAGAATCCACTCTGAAGGAACAATCTTCTGATCTCAGATTGATACAACAGCAGGAAATAAAAAGCGTACTCGATCCATTCAAGGATACGATCTCTGATTTAAGAAAGCGCTTAGATCAAATTCATACTAATGAAACAGAACAAAGAACTGCTCTTACAACGGAAATCAAATTAATGAATGATGCGCAAGTTAAAATTTCAGAGGATACCCAACTTTTAACCGAAGCCCTCAAGGGCAAGAGTGCTGTCAGAGGTGCTTGGGGTGAAAAAGTTCTTGAATCAATCTTATTAGCTTGTGGTATGCAACCAAAACTTCATTTTGAAGTGCAGGCTGAAGCTAGCAGTGACGGTAATCGAATGCGCCTAGATATCCTTCTTTTTTTGCCCGATGATCATCAATTAGTTCTGGATTCCAAGGTCACCCTACTACCTTATTTGGAGTTACTGAAATATCAGGACGAGAAGATTAAGGATGCTGAACGTATGGCTGAACTTGAAGGTGCTGTCTGCGATGGGGTCAAAACTCATGTTCAACAGCTCGCCAATAAAGACTATAGCCGACTGTATCCAGGAAAAAATATTTCTGCAGTGATCATGTTTATCCCGATTGAAGATGTCTATTTCTTGGCCTATCGTAATGGGATTGTAGAGGAAGCCTACAAGAAGAATGTAATCGTAGTTTGCCCGGGTAACATTGTTGGACTCGTTCGTATCATTATGGATTTCCATAAGAGTCAATCTCAAATCAAAAATATAAGTCATATTCTCTCTTTGGCTCAGAATGCCCTCAAAAAATTTGAGGGTTTCACTGAAGATTTCGAAGAAATTCAACAGCGCTTGACAAAGGCGTCGGAGGCCTGGGAAAGGGCTCGAACAAAACTTATAGGTCGTGGAGGCCTCGATTCTCAGCTGAAGAAAATGGACCAATTAATGGAAGGGCAACCTACTATCCAAAATACTGAAGAGCAATCCTAAGATTAGAGGTTTGCTATACATGAAATCGACAAAAAAGATTGGTAGAGCTAACGGGATTCGAACCCGTACAAGCGCCTTGAAAGGGCGCTGTCCTAACCGTTAGACGATAGCTCCATTCCGTTCTCAAAGAATACTACTGACTGGTGGGTCCGGTGGGGATCGAACCCACGACCAAGAGCTTAAAAGGCTCCTGCTCTACCGCTGAGCTACAGACCCTGAGGTATTGGTACATCAAGATTTACTAGTTTCTCCCAACTTACGGGTTCAATCAAGTAAGACTTCAAGATCTTATTCAGGATGGTTCCATGAATGAGCTCAAAATGTCCGACATAAAGAAACCCTCTCGCCGATCGGCTCCTGTACTGACGTAAGCAATAGGGCAACCCATATTGTCCTCAATAAATTTGAGGTAGGTCTGAGCCTCTTTAGGTAAATCTGACCATTGTTTACATGCGGCCGTTTTTCCCCAACCTCTGAATGTTTTTTCAATAGGGCTAACTTCTTTCCAATCGGATTCATGCCCGGGTAGATGACGAGTGAAACCTCCAGATCCATCAGAGTAGCCAAGGATGATTTTGATCTCTTCAAGTCCATCGAGTACATCAAGTTTCATAATGGCTAACCCACCAGCACCATTGATTTGAACTCCGTGTCGAACGACAGGAATATCAAACCAACCACATCGACGGGGTCGACCCGTGGTCGTTCCGAATTCCTTACCCCGAGTTCGGATTGTTTCCCCTAAGCTTCCATCTATTTCGCTAGGGAAGGGACCATCTCCTACGCGAGTGGCATAAGCCTTTGTCACTCCACATACCATGTCAATCGCATGATGCGATAGACCGGTTCCAGCGAGGAGACCACCAACAGAGCAATTGGAAGAAGTGACATACGGATATGTCCCATGATCAATATCTAATAAAGAAGCTTGTGCACCTTCAAAAAGAATTGGCGACTTTTGTTCCCAGGCATCATAAAGAAGTGTTTGCGTATTTCCAATGCATCTTTTTAAAGGGGCAACCCAAGATTGTGTCCGTTCGATTATCTCTTCAAGCGAGGGTAAAGCCGATTGTGATCCTAACCTTGCTGCTACTTCTCGGTAGCCCAATTCCATGCGTGTATGTAGGGTCTCGGGATGTAAAAAATCACCCAGTCGAACACCCATCCGAGAGCTTTTCATCTCATATGCTGGACCGATACCTCGTCCAGTTGTCCCGATACGTCCCGCGCCTCCTTCGCGCCATTGATCTAGTAGGATGTGGTGAGGAAGAATTACATGAGCCTTTTCGCTAAGCATTAGTCGCGATAGAACATCTACTCCTCGTTGCTTCAGTCGGTCTATCTCTTGATTGAAAACCTCAAGATTTAGAACTACGCCATTCGCAACTACCAAAAAACATTTTGGGTGGAGGGTTCCACTAGGAACCTGATGGAGGGCTAGGGTTTCTCCGTTAACTACAATCGTATGTCCAGCATTATTGCCCCCTTGAAAGCGGACAACATATGAGAAATTTCGACTCAGGAGATCGATAATTTTTCCCTTACCCTCATCCCCCCACTGCATACCTAGAATCACAAGGTTTTTTGAGCCTGATCTCATATAACTCCAAAATTTATAGAGTGTAATAATCGTGAGATTAGTGCCCATTAAAATTCAATAATCTCAGTCTGATTTTAGCAGGTCGTTTCGACTTAGGAGGAAGTTAGATTTTAGGGGATAATCAGGGAAGGGGGGTATGGCACATCAAGCCCACCTTTTTGGGGAAGGAGTCCTCGCTTGTTCGAGAAATTCACAGAAAAAGCAAGACGCGTAATGTTCTTTGCACGCTATGAAGCAAGTCAATTTGGCTCAGAGACAATTGCAAGCGGCCATTTACTCTTAGGTTTGATGAGGGAGAGCGAAAAAACATCAACCTATCTTCTAGAACGAATGGGTGTTCAGATCAGTTCACTAAGAGACCGATTAATTGCGGCTTTAACACCCAAGGAAATTACATCGTCAATGAATTCAAGTTCAATTGATATCCCCATGGAAGAAGAAGTTAAAAATATTCTCAAGCATGCAGCCAGTGAGAGTTCCAAACTAAATCATAAACACATCGGTGCAGAACATCTTTTATTAGGAATGCTCAAAGAAGAAGAGTCAATGGCGGCAAAACTCTTGAAGGAGTCGGGTGCAGATTTAGGTAAAGCTCGAGAAATTTTACTTGAGTCCACAAAAGAGGAGAAAAGCACTAAAAAACGCAAAGAGCACCCATTGTTATCCGAGTTCGCCCGAAATTTAAGCGAGATGGCGGAAAAGGGTATTTTTGATAATTTGGTTGGCCGAGATACAGAAATCGAAAGGATCATACAGATCCTTAGTCGACGACGAAAAAATAATCCCATTCTTCTTGGTGAAGCCGGGGTTGGTAAAACAGCAATCGTGGAAGGCCTTGCTCAAAAAATACACGAAGGTGCTGTCCCTTTTAGTCTTCAAGATAAACGAATTTTTGCCCTTGATCTTAGCCTAGTCGTAGCGGGTACGAAATATCGCGGACAGTTTGAAGAGCGACTCAAGAGCATTATTTCAGAAGCTACAAAAGATCCTACTGTAGTTCTCTTTATAGACGAGATTCATTCGCTCATTGGTACGGGAGCTGCCGAGGGAAGTCTTGATGCGGCGAATATTCTCAAGCCTGCGTTAAGCCGGGGTGAAGTTCAATGTATCGGTGCAACGACCCACAAGGAATATGCAAAATATATCGATAAGGATCGCAGTTTAGTTCGCCGTTTCCAGCCCGTTACAGTCAATCCACCCGACGAAACCGAATCTTTAACTATTTTGACTGGCATAAAAAACCGTTATGAACTTTTCCATCGAGTTCGCTATAACAACCAAGCTATCGAAGCCTCTGTATATTTATCTAATAGATATATTGCTGATCGATTTTTACCCGATAAAGCCATTGATCTCTTAGATGAAGCAGGTGCACGAGTCAAATTGAGAATGGATCAGCAACCCAACAGCGAGCAAAATCCCGAACAGGAACTGCACAAAGTTATCAATGATATGAACGATGCCGTCTTAAATCGAGATTTTGAAAAGGCTGTCTTGCTCCGTCAAAAAGAACTACAATTACGTGAAGTTATCCAAAAAGAGCGATCTTCATCAATCAAGACGGAGTATGAAAGCTTTCCAATTGTCACCGGGGAAGACATCGAAGAAGTGGTTGCTTCGTGGACCGGCGTGCCTGTAAAGGCTCTGAAAAATGAAGAAAAAAGTAATTTAGTTCATATGGAAGAGCATATTAATCAACGCGTCATCGGCCAAGAGGCAGCGGTTAGTGCAGTAGCGCGTGCTGTCCGTCGTGCCCGCACAGGTCTTAAGAATCCTAATCGACCCATGGGCTCTTTCTTATTCCTAGGACCCACAGGAGTTGGAAAAACAGAACTCGCAAAGACACTCGCTGGGTTCCTTTTTGGTGATCCTAAAAAAGTTATTAGATTTGACATGAGTGAGTTCATGGAAAAATTTGAGGTTAGCAAATTATTGGGTGCCCCTCCAGGATATGTCGGCTACGAAGAAGGGGGCCTACTGACTGATCGCGTTCGACGTAATCCTTATTCAGTGATTCTTTTCGATGAAGTTGAAAAAGCACATCCAGATTTAGTTCATATTCTTCTTCAGATTTTTGACGACGGACAGGCTACAGATGCTTTTGGCAACATTGTTGATTTTAAAAACACCATCATCATTCTTACGTCGAATATTGGTTCAAAAGAATTGATGAATGACAAAAATGTTGGATTTCTCGAAAATACATCAAAAGATTCTGCACGCCATAGCGATGTCCTCAAAGTTTTGAAGAGAACATTTCCTCCTGAATTTTTAAATCGTATTGATGAAACTGTTCTATTCAATCGCCTAGGCGAGTCAGAATTAAACCAGATTGTTCGACTCTTGATTGAAGATGTCAACACTACGCTATCTAAACATAAACTTCACATCACGCTCACACAAGATGCTGTAGATTTATTGGTTAAAAATACAGCAAAAGATCGTACATATGGCGCACGACCCCTTCGTCGGGCCATACAAAAAATGGTGGAGGATCCATTGGCTGAACTTATGCTCGGCTATGAAACAGTGCCTGCCGGAGAGGTTAATTTTGATTGCTCCGGAGACAAATTGGTCCCTATCCTAGTTGAATCTAGATCTCTAATCGGAATTAGTGAATGATCTCCAGGCTATTGAGATCAACTCTCAGGACGACTTTTGTTGTGTTGGGGTTAATAGCCAGCATTTGTTTGAAAGCCCAAGATTTAGAATCCATCGCTGTAATTGAAATTAATGGAATTTCCAAGGTATCGAGGGAAACAATTCTTTTTCGAACAGGACTCAAGATCGGAGACGAACTTAAAACGATCGATTTTACAAAAGCTCTTCAGGTTCTCTGGGAAATGAAGGCATTTGACGATATCAAAATTATGGTTCAGGACGCTACCAAGGGAAAAAAAATCGTAATTACTGTGGTAGAGCGCCCCATCATTAAAGAAGTAGATTTTAGCGGTGGAACTGAAATTGGTCTTACTTCTATCAAGGATAAGATTAAGGATAAAAAGGCTGACATACGAATTGATGCGCCCTATGATCCTGATGCTGCGCGTAAAGCTAAAAATATTATTGTGGACCTTGCCGCAGAAAAAGGCTTTAGATCTCCTGACGTCCAAATAAATCTTGAACCAATAGCGCCAGGCTTAGCGCGCCTCACTTTCGTTATCAAAGAAGGGGGTAAGAATCGTATTTATCGCATTGGATTTAAAGGCAATGAGGTCTTCACAGAGAAGCAGTTGAAATCCATTATGAAAACAAGTGAATACAATTGGCTTCTAAGCCCCTTAACTTCTAAGGATCTTCTTATTGATAAAACTATCGATGACGATATAGAGCTTTTAAAAAAAGCCTACTGGCTTAAGGGCTATAAAGACGTTTTTATTAGTAAACCAGATATTAGGATAGAGGACTTCACGACGGAAAAAAAGAAGAAAAAGAACCTCGACCTGATTAGTCAGGGTCGTTCACCCGCATATGACCTGAGGGCCACTTTGAACTTTCAGATTGTCGAAGGAATGTCTTTCTATGAAGGTGATTTTAAAATTGAAGGTAATGTGGTTTTTACCGACGATCTGTACTTTGATAAATACAATATGATTAAGCGTGATAACAAGTCAATGGTGGCTAAATTTTTCGATCTTAAACCAACGCCCTTATCTTTATCACCCAGTTATTTTGATCTAGGCTCTTTAAATGAAGCTCTCGATAAAATAAGAGAAGAATATAGTAATGCTGGATATATCTTCTTCCGCTCTGAACCCATCTTCACAACACGATTGATTGAAGGGAAAACTTTTGTTGATATCACGATTAAAGCAGAAGAGGGCGAAAAGTATACGATCAGAAATATTACTTTTGAGGGCAATCTTGAAACAAAAGATAAAGTCCTTAGGCGAGCCTTTTTGTTACGGGAAGGTGATACGTTTAGCCGAGATGGATTCAAGGATTCGATGTTGCGACTTAGTCAATTAACTTTTTTTGATATTAAGGAATCTGAACCTAAAGTAGACATCGTTCCAGATAAAAGTCAGGTCGACCTCACCATTAAAGGTGTTGAATCAGGTGTAAATGAATTCTTATTCAACGGAGGTTACGGCGAACTCTATGGATTCTCTCTCGGAGTATCTTTTGCTACCAAAAATCTTGGAGGCAACGGCGATACACTTCAAGTTCAAGTGAATACTGGGGAGTTCAATAAATCTGCGAGTTTAGGATTAAGCCAACCCTTTATCGCCGATCTTCCATATAGTTTACAAACGAGTATCTTTAGTAACAGTACAGATTATGATGCCTCTCGAGTGGGTAAATCCAACGCTTATTCACAATCTACTAAGGGCGTTGCAATTGGGACTGGTGCCCGTTTAAGTAACTTCTTTAAAACCCAAACATGGGCTTACTTTACCGAATTATCTATAGGCTATTCTTGGCGTGTTGTTGCAATTGATGGAGGTCAAAATTATTATTTTCGAAATGCCAATGATGAATTAACCTCCGATGTAAATATAACCCTCGGTTACGATACTGTGGATAATCGTTTTAAGCCTACACAAGGCACAAGGCTTTCTTACTCATATGCCTACGGGGGATGGCAGTTCGGAGGCGATCGAGGTAGCCAGAGAAGTAGCTTCGAATTGGCTCAATTTGTTAGTATTGGTGAAAGAAATATATTTGGCGTAAATGTTTCCTATAGCTATATTCAAGATTTGAGTAAAAAGGGATTATTACTTTTCAACTTCTTTCGACCCGGCGGAGAAAATTCAATACGTGGTTACCGATTCGGGCAGGTTGGTTCTCTCGAGTTCGATCCCAATGGGTTCCCCGTCATAGTAGGTGGTAATAAACAATTTATTTCTAATTTTGAATATCAATTTAAGATTGCAGATGCATTTAGATTTGTACTCTTCTATGATGCGGGAAATGCATGGGGACCAGGAAAGAAAGTATTCTCAGAGGCATTACGACAATCATATGGAGCAGAACTGAGATTTTTCCTACCCATTAGTCCAGCCCCTATGCGATTGATATGGTCATCTAAATTGAACCCCTATGGCTTTGATATATATGGTAAAAATGACTTTCAGTTCTCTATCGGAAGCACCTTTTAGACTTTTTATGTAAAATTACCATTTATTGTATAAAATGGAGAACTATTATTTAGGAGATTTATGAAATTCAAAACCATGTTACTCGTTGCCTTTTTGTCGGCGATTTCGATCGCCCAAGATGTGACATCCGATGCAAATCCTCGTCTTGCCATGTTCATTCCGCAACAGGTCTTGCAGTCAACTACTCGAGGCAAGAAATTACTTTCCGAATTCCAGGTAGTCGAAAAAAACTGGTCTGACAAACTAGATGCGAAGCAGAAAGAGGGCCTTGATCTCCAGAAACAATTAAGTTCAGCTTCAGTTGATGATGCTGCAAAAGAAAAAATTAATCGACAATTGCGTGATATCGAGTTTGATTTCAAAAAAATGCAGGAAGATGCACAGAGCGAAGTTGGTAAAGCTCAACAAAAAATACAAGTTCAATTTAATAATGAAATAACACCAATTGTTGAAACCGTAGCTAAGGAGCGAAAACTTCAAATGGTTCTCAATTACCAACAGGGGCTCTATACTATTTTTGATTCGGCATGGGGCCTAGACTTCACCAATGAAGTATCTAAGCGCTATGATGCCCCTACTTCTGTGGATAAACCAGCTGCTACTAAGGTAATACCAGCGCCTGCTAAGAAAAAATAATTAATCTTTGTTGATATTCTATAAAAAAGGCTCCTACAGGGAGCCTTTTTTATAGAATCATCTCCTAAATCTAATCTTTTCCTGTAGAGCCGTAGCCTTGAATCCCCCGGCGTGTTCCACTCAGGGCCTCCGCTGAAGACACTGGATTCCATTGAATAATATTGAGCGAGGCAATTACCAATTGTGCGATACGGTCACCTCTTTCGATTTTGAAGGCCTCTTGACCATGATGCACGAGAAGGACTTGAATCTCACCGCGATAATCTGCATCGATTGTTCCTGGTGCGTTCAAAACGGTGACACCGTACTTCAAAGCTAATCCAGAGCGGGGTCTAACTTGTCCCTCATAGCCCGCAGGTATCGCCATAATGAAACCCGAGGGGATTAATCGACGTTCGCCCGGATTTATGATTACCGGACATCCTTCCTGTATGGCAGCTCTCAAATCGAACCCTGCAGCAAGAGAACTACCTTGCTGAGGGAGGGGTAGGCCCTCGCCATGGGGTAATTGAAAAATCGAAATAGATAGGGTCATAAATTCCTTATTAGTTGTCCACATGCAGCCTGAATGTCTCGACCTCTTGATTTTCTCACAGTCACAAAACATCCGAGATCTCTTAAATTACGACTGAAGCTTTGTAGGCTCTCATCTGTCGGTTGTTTCTGATCACTCGCCTCATGTTCATTCATGGGAATCAAATTGACATTATGCCGATGTCTCAAATCACCTAGCCATTCACATAAACGCTTCGCATCCTCATAATTATCATTAATTCCGCTCATTAAAACATACTCGAATGTGAGTTTTTCATTGGGTTTAAGGACCCATCTATCTAGTGCTTGCCTCAGTCGAGACAAATTATAAACTCGATTAATAGGCATGGATGCTGATCGCATTTCGTCAGTTGTGGCATTGAGCGAAATGGCCAATAAAGGCCTAGGTGTCATTTCGGCGAGTCGCTCGATACCTGAGACTAGACCACTCGTTGAAACAGTAATACGTTTGGAACTGATATTCAAACCCAAAGGATTGGATAAAATATGAATAGCTTTGTGCACATGGTCTAAATTGTGGAGTGGTTCTCCCATTCCCATAAAAACGAGCGTTAGATGGTCGGGGGCCTTGGGTCCTAGCGTTTTCATAAGCAGTGATACCTGCGTAACAATTTCCCCACTCTCCAAATTCCGCTTGATCCCCATTGCTCCTGTCGCACAAAAAGTACAACCCATCGCACAACCTACTTGGCTTGATATACACAGAGTAACCCTCGAAGTTCTCACCTCTCGAGGCATATGTACGACCTCAATATGTTCTCCGTCAACTAATTTGAGAATACATTTAGAAGAGCCATCCTCTGAATTGAAAATTTGGGTGACTATCGGAAGAGATAAGTCGGTATGAATCTCTAGCCAATTTCGTACTTCTTTAGATAAAAAAGGGTGGTTGTCTATCCATAACCATTGTCGTTGAAGTTGACTGAAGACATGTTCAGGACGACCTGGACAACCGAGTAATTCGAAATCTTTTGGCATTAACCCAAAAGCACTAGGTTTCGCTTTTCGTTCCGGTGCAGGTTGATCCCAGGCAAAAGTCACTTGCTACCCAAAACAACTTCAACCTGCCGAATTCGAACAGGATATTCAGGAACGTTTTGCATTCCCCTTCTCCATTCAACACGAACTTTACTGATACGATCCACGATCTCCATACCTCCGACTACTCGACCAAAAGCGCAGTAGCCTATTCCTTCATCTGAAGAGTCCTTGTAGTCTAGTCGCGTATTGTCGGCAGTATTGATATAGAATTGGGAATTTGCACTATCAGGAGATGCATCTCGAGCCATTGCAATTGTCCCCCGGATATTTTTCAGACCACCCTTAAAAGACTGCCCAGATTCATTAATAATAGGGTCATGAGTTGGCTTCTCGGTTAGATCTTCTAGATGTCCACCACCTTGAATTACAAATCCTTCCACAACACGATGAAAAATAGTTCCTACAAAATGACCCTCTTGAACATATCGAAGGAAATTGGCAACCGTCTTGGGAGCCAAGGTGGGTTCAAGCTCAACAATCATAGATCCATAGTTGGTTACAATCTTGACCTGGGGTTTGGATTGACTCCATAGAAGAGCGGCTGAAAAGAGAATAGTTGTTAGTAGTTTTAGTTTGCTCATCTTCGTCCTTATCTTGTTCGTACCCTCTATTTTGCCCTAAATTTAAGTCCTGAAACCCCCCGAAACCATTGAGGATGAGAACATAAGAACATGACGGCCTTTTATATTAAAAGTTTCTTATTTATTCTTGGGTCATGTTTGGGTTCATTTTGTAATGTTCTCATTCACCGATCAACGTCTGAAAACCCTAAGGATCAATCAATTTTGGGTCGCAGTCGATGTCCCCATTGTGGTTACTTCATTAATCCCAAGGATCTCATTCCTTTAATAAGCTTTTTAATTTTGCGAGGACGATGTCGATCATGTGGCCACACCCTTACAGGACGATACTGGATCGTAGAACTTATTCTTGGATTAGTGTCTATGCAGTTATATCCCCTGGTGTTATTTGGTGACGCCATAGGGTTTGTTCTGTGGATGACTCTATCAATGGGTTTGGTAACACTCTTTTTTACTGATTACGAGAAGGGTTTATTACCCGATATGATTCAGATACCTCTATTCCTATTTTTTTGGATTGGAACCGCCTGGATCGACCCTTACCCGTTTTCCAGAATGTCAACTGGATTGATATCGGCTGTCCTAGGTTGGTGTTTAATATGGTTTTTAAGCAGACTTTATTTCATATTCAGACATCAAGAAGGTTTTGGCGGAGGGGATGGGAAAATGTTGGCCTGGATCGGTGTTTTTTATGAATGGAGATCGATGCTCGGCATTTTTTTTCTAGCCACTATCCTAGGAACCTTATGGGGGATTCTTCTCAAGATTCAAAGAAAAGGCCCTTGGAATATGGAATTACCATTCGGATCCCTCTTGGCCGTATCTGCAGCAATTATGGCACTTTGGGGTGATCGCTTGGGGCGCTTCTATCTAGAAAGCGTTATTTCTTAGGCTCAGATTCTTGGGATAGTTCCATTAATACACCGCCTGTTTCTGAGGGGTGTATAAAAGCGACCCAGCAATCCTGAGCTCCTTTTCGAGGCTGTTCATCGATCAAACGCACACCTTTGCTTTTAAGATGAGCGAGCGCTTCATGGATATTGTCTACCTCGAGACAGATGTGATGTATCCCCTGTCCTCTTTTTGAAATAAATTTCCCGATTGGGCCCTCGGGATCTGTGCTTTCTAAAAATTCGAGATGGGATTCGCCAGCAGAATAAAAAGCAGTTTTAACTTTTTGGTCCTCAACGAGCTCCTGATGCGTTGGTGTTTGATCAAATAGATTGGCCATTCTCGCCATCGCCTCACCAAGATCTTTAGAAGCAATTCCAATGTGATTAATACGTACAAATTTCATAACGTGAATTCTTTCATTAATGGGTTAATAATATTTTCTCACAAGTTCTATGAAGTGCTTTTAACAGTATTGAAATATCGCTCTCGGTCATTGAGCAAAAAGCAATTCTTAGATAGTGTTCTTTGTGACTGACTACGCCGACACTCTCATCTTGAATTAATTGTTGGCGCACTTTTTCAGCTTGAAGGCCCGATTTGAGCCTGAGAAGACAGAAGCAACCTGAATTGAAAGGTAAAGCTGTCCAAAATGGGGATTCTTTACTTAGGCCCTCTTGTAATAAATAATAACGTTTCTCTAAGATAGATTTGAGATTCCGAAAAGAGGACTCATGGCGAGGATCTAACAATTCTTCCTCTGAGAGGTACTGACTTATACCCACCGGAGAGCCGACACTACCTCGGATAAGACCACAAATCTTTTCATTTAAATATTGACCAATCGTTCCTGAAAATCCCAACGATAAAAATCCTACTCGTCCACCAAAGAAACTTAATTCCTTGGTAACACCATCAGCCTTCAATGCTATTAAATTTGGATGACGATCTATTAATTCATAAAATAGACTTTGTGATGTAGCCGTGGGTTCGAATACTAAACCATGATAGGCGTCATCGCAATACACTACTACGATTCTATGAGCCGCTTCCGATACAAGAATTTCAGAGATTTGTTTGATTTCGCTTAGTGTTGGTGAGAATCCAGTTGGGTTATTCGGAAAATTTAGCAGAACGTGGACTTTGCCAGTAACTTGGCCAATGGCCTGCTGTAAACCCCTGATGTTGAAAGATGATCCTTCATAAAAAGGGTAGTGAATCATGCGTGCTTCATGGCGAACCTCAAAAATTTGATCGTAATTGTCCCAATAAAGATCTGGGACCACTAATGTATCGCCAGGTTCAAAAAAAAGATCGGTAGCCATGGATATTGCATGGCATATCCCTAAACTTACCGCAGGAAGGGAGAGGGCCGAAAAGCGATCATCCTCGGCAACTAATTTTTTTTTCCAAAGGGTACGACATCGATCTCGACCTTGAATAGGCGAGTAAAGAAAGGCTTCTTTCGCAGGAAGCCCTTTTAAAAGATCTGCTAACCGATCGAGAGGCAAAGGTTGCCCCTTGCCGTCAGTAATTTGCCCTATAGTGGCATTGACTTTACACCCAGAAGCTTGTTGGGCTTGAAAAGGGATCCCCTTCGGGGCGTAAACGCGACGGCCGAAAGAAGATAAAGCACTGCCTAATTGAGGATGTTCTTGATCGATCAGTTGATTCAATAACTGTGCTTCAGGGTGAATAGCCATAGTTTAAGTGTAACGAATCCCCTTGGTCCTTTAATTTACTACGCCGTCAGACGGATTAAGATAGTCTAATTCAAGGAAACCCTGGGTCTTTATGATTTCACATCCTTCTCAAGATATTTTATGGGTGGGCTTTCAAGGTCAAACTCTTGAACAAGTTGCAGATCACATACAACCCGGCGCTCTAATTCTCTTTGGACGTAATTTAAATCCCGACCCGATAAATGGACCTAATCAATGTTTTCAAATGCTCCAAGGCCTAAAAAATCGCTGGGGACAACATGCGCCATTGCCGATCGCCATTGACCAAGAAGGCGGCGCTGTTTCTCGACTTCGCCCATGGGTCGGAGAAACCCCATCGTTCAGAAAAATATTTCAATCAGGAGGAGTTGATGCTTGTTACGAATGGGGTTCACTATGGGGTGAAGGTTGTTCGCTGCTAGGTATAAATATTGATTTTGCTCCAGTTGCAGATCGCTGGGATGGACATACGGGTACAGGAATGGGCGATCGCTGTGTCAGCCAAAATCCGCAAGAGGTCATCGTAGCGGTTGATGCTTATCTTTGTGGCATGGAATCTCATAAAGTTCAAGGATGTCTCAAACATTTTCCTGGCCTTGGCGGGACACTCGTTGATAGCCACAAGGGACTCCCAAGCATTGAAGATGATGAAACCCTTACACTTAATGCTATTCCCTTCCAAAAACTATCTCAGGCTAATCGTTTGGTGATGGTCGCGCACTTGAAAACCCCCGACAGTACCCCACTACCTTTATCCATGCATCCCTCTGGCGCTCATAAGAACAAATATGGAGTGCAGGGAATTTTTCTCCCGGATGATCTCGAAATGGGAGGTTGTCAAATGTGGTCCTGGGAAGATCGAATCACGTACTGCCTCAAGGCAGGCCATGATTGGATGCTAGTATGTCAAACCGACTCCGGGGTAGAGCAATGTGCCGATACCCTTGAATCCCTTCCAGAAACACTATGGTCTCCCGCTCGTGAACGCGCATGGGCTTATCGGAGAACTCTATCTGATTTAGGCGGAACAACTTTCAACGCTAGCGGCTGGAAAGATTGGACACAGCGTGTTCAAGTGACAGCTAGAAAGTTTTGAAATTTATTTTAGGGCTTTCTTGAGGGCACTAACTCTATCTGTTTTTTCCCATGTGAAACCCCTGCGTCCAAAATGTCCGTAATTAACAGTTGATCGGTAGATGGGTTTTCTAAGATCGAGAGCTTCAATCATCGCCATAGGTGTACACCCGAAAACTTTTCTAACTGCAGCCGAAATTTCGCCATCCGCTATGATGCCTGAACCGAAAGTATCTATGCGAATAGAAACCGGTTCGGCTACGCCAATAGCATACGCCAATTGGACTTCGCAACGATCTGCCCATTTAGCCGCCACAACATTCTTGGCAATATAGCGAGCCATGTATGCCGCAGAACGATCGACTTTGCTGGGATCTTTTCCGCTAAAAGCTCCTCCCCCATGACGACCGGCACCACCATAACTATCCACAATAATTTTTCGCCCAGTCAGCCCTGTATCTCCCATGGGTCCCCCAATGAGAAAGCGACCTGTTGGATTGATATGAAATTTAGTTTTGGAATCAATTAAGTTTTTAGGTAGAGTTTTCAAAATAATCTCTTTGATAATGGCACGACGTAAATCTGGGGTTTTAATCTCATCCGTATGTTGGGCAGAAATGACTACCGTGTCGATTCGCACAACTTTGTTTCCCTCATATTCAACAGTGACCTGACTCTTTCCATCTGGAAGCAGCCAAGGAAGTTTATTCTTTTTTCTAATTAATGAAAGCGCTTGGGTAAGTTGATGAGCGTAATAGATCGCTGCAGGCATAAGCTCCGGAGTTTCATTGGTGGCATAACCAAACATCAGTCCTTGATCACCTGCTCCCCCTGTATTAACACCCATGGCAATATCGGGGCTTTGGCGGTCTAAGGTCACCATGATCCCACATGTGTTTGCATCAAAACCTTTACGACTGTCGTTATACCCGATGTCATTAATCACTTTTCGAACTAATTCGTTGACGGGTATATAAGCTTTCGTCGTAATCTCACCCGAAACCACAACGAGCCCCGTCGTGATCAGCGTTTCGCACGCAACACGTGACATGGGATCTTGTTCAAGGGCAGCATCTAAAACAGCATCAGAAATTTGATCCGCAATTTTGTCAGGGTGACCTTCCGTAACACTTTCAGAGGTAAATAAGTAACGTTCTTTTTTCATATACTCCACGTTTTTGGTTGATCCAACGTATGGAAGCTCAACGAGATTCAACCACCGCGGCTCTTGCTCGGTTGGCAGCCTCTAAGTTTTAGAGGTCATTTTCATACATCTTTCATCTTACTACCTACGGACAGCATGACCCCGTCTAACGACCATAGAAATCCTGTGAATGCCCCTAAAAGAGTGCAGATTCACAGACATTTAAACTGAGGACTTAAGAGTAATTAGAGGGTAGATTTCCAACAAATGAAAGAAAACCTTAAATTTCATTGAAAAACCCCGTTTTATCGGCCTAACCTAAAGTGGTTAATAATACTTTCTTTGGAACAAAGGTGTAATATTGTCTTAATCTAAACTTCACATCTACAAGGAGTTCTTCATGCGTGCTTTTTATCGTTTGTCCTTCCTCGGTTTATCTCTAGGCTTTCTAATCAGTTGTGGTTCAGGTTCAGGAACGGGTAACGTGACCCTTGGTCTCGCATCTGATCCTGCCCCCATTGAATCGGATAACTCTGCAGCCTTTGATCCCTCTACTGGTAACATTCCTCTCCCTAATATTTTAGCCACGGCAAGCGCTACCTCAGCAGTTGCAGTTGCTGCGGGCGTTCCCCTAGATCCTTCGAGAGCCCTTAACTTTATTGCTCAAAGGGAAATGGGTGGAACGGAACAGGGTTTAACCGGAATTACTTCCACGCATGCCGTGTCAGGTTTGAATGCCCCTATCTTAGTTTCGTTTGGTAAAGCAATTGTTCCTTCAACTTTTAATGCAACGACGGTCAAAGTCTTTCAACTGACACCTGATACTAGTGGTCTTGAAAATAATCCCCTAGGCTTTGCGAACATCTCTGCCAGCTTTACGTATGAGTTGGATTCGACCAATAAAATCGGGTCTATTTTCCCTAATTTTCCCCTTCAACCGGGTACGCGGTATCTCTATGTTCTGACGAATGGTCTAAAAGACGCCGCCTCTAGCTTACCGGTTTCTTCCTCCTATTATTTTCGTCAACTCAAATCTACGACTAGTTTGGCTGGAACTCATCTCAACTCCCTTGAGGCCATTCGTGGCGATCAGCTAGCCGCTCCTGGTGCTATTGCTCTTCGTGGCTATGCCAGCGTGATGAACGATCTAATCGCAGCAAGTTCAACTACCGGTATTACCTCAAGGCAGCAAATTGCTTTAATGGGACGCTTCATCACCACAGGGGCAGGATATATCCGCACTGATCGAACGGCATCTTCTTCGGTTGCTCCAGTAGAGTTTTTACTCCGCGCATGGGCGAATGGCGCTGCCTTCACCAATTCAGCTACTGTGACTGCCGTTTACACTAAAGGATCGGCAACGACTAGTGTCAATGCTTACTGGGCTGCACTTGGGCTAACCGGTCTTCCCAATACACACATTAAACGAATTATCACCGGAACGTTCAACAGTGGATTACTTCACGTAGATATTGCCTCTCTTGATGCCCTCCGAGCTGCAAGTTCATCTTCAATTACAGCCACGGGCTCTGTTCCCGCAACCCTATGGAGCCCCGCTTCGGGAGTTCGTCAAGTCTTTAGATCCGGAAATAATTTTGCTGGTTTTTATCATGTTCCTAATTTAGTTCCCTTCATTTACATGGAACCGGACTCTGCCACGACTGGTTCGAGCACTCCTTCAGAATGGCCACTAGCTATTTTTCAGCACGGGATCGGTGGTCAAAAAGAACAAGTCGCAACCCTAGCCAATGCCCTAATGTGGAGTGGTCGTGGGGTAATTGCCATTGATCAACCGCTTCATGGAGCCTTGGCTGCACCAGGAAGAAGCGCATCTGTTTGGTCAAATGATTTTCTAGCAGTAGGCGCTCCTTTAGCAGCCCGTACGAGCGTCGAAAATTCAGCTCTCAACACTTACCGCTTAATCGCCTCTCTCTCTGCAATTAATACGGCCATCACCTCTGGCAATAAAGATGCCCCGTTCAGTACAACCAATGTCGGATATATTGGCATGTCGTTGGGCGGTATTACGGGAATTTACACCATGGCGGGCATGCCTTATCCAGGACTTCCCCTTGGAACCATGAAGGCAGCACTTTCGGTTCCTGGAGGACGCTTGGGTTATCTGATTAGAGATAGCGTGTCCTTTGGACCTATTGTCGATACACAACTTGCTGCCGTGGGCATTCTCAAGGGATCACTCACCTGGCACCAATTCTATTGGGGCACTCAAACAGTTGCCGACACGGTTGATCCAGCTTCAGTGACTTCACCTCTAGCCGCAGGGCAACCGTCTCGACTCAGCAATAGAATCTTGATTCAAGAGGTTCTTAACGATACGGTGGTTCCGAACACGGCAACCCGTTATTTAGTGAATGCCCTAGGAGGCCGAAGTATTTTGGGATTGGGTCAGAGCACAGCTACTCAAGGGGCTCTTGATGCGATTGCCCCTAACTTCAAACAGCTTTCCTATAGCGTAGGTAGTCGTATCGTATCGCCTGTAATTTATCAACGGAACTCTGCCAATACCAATGTGGCCCTTAAGACTTCCGTGGCTACCACCAACACTGATCTTTCATCAGGCACCAACATCAACACAGAAGGTTATTTCCAATTTGATCAAACAGGATCAGGCCATGGAGCGATCTTGAGCCCCACTGATCCTGCGAATGCTTTAGCCCAAAGACAGGCGGCTTGGTTCTTGGGTTACGATCTTGATGGTTTAACTAATACTAGAGCGGCCATTGATCCTGTGGGCTGGACTACGCTCCTGATTACCTCTCGAGACGGGAAGCAGCATCGTTTATCGATGCCTGATATACAAGAGTTAGGCACTTACACCCTCCCACCCATCCAAATTGGTCCCATTCAGATGCCTTGGATGACGCGTGATAGCCTCCGTTGGTACGGTAATCGATAATCCGTAGTTTCGGGTTTGTTATACAAAAGCGCCCTTTGGGCGTTTTTGTATTTACCTTAGCAAGTTGATCTTGAAAAGACTGAAACCATGAAGATTGTCGGCTTGATTGATCATCATGATTCCTTTAGTGACAACTTGGCGCGTTACTTTAAATTACTGGGCGTGACTGTGGACTTTCGTCAAAGCAGTGATCTGAATGCACTCCTTGACATACCTCCTACATGGACCCATCTCTGTGTTGGACCAGGGCCTGGCTCCCCCTTGTCGGTACCTCATTCGATTCGCATGATCGAACTGGCTTATACGCGTTTGCCTATATTGGGGGTCTGTCTAGGACATCAATGTCTCGCCCAGGTGTTTGGAGGAAAAATTATTTCATCACCCAAGATTCATCATGGAAAAACATCCATAGTAAGTAAAGTCCCCGATCCACTCTTTGAAGGGCTTCCTGGCTCTTTTCGCGTTGGGCGCTATCATTCCCTGTCCGTCGATCCTCATGTTTTTCCCAAGGATTTGAAAATTATTGCCACGGTACAGGATTCAGATGAAATCATGGCTCTGCGGCATCGAATCTTTCCATCTGTAGGTATTCAATTTCATCCTGAATCTATTCTGACGGAGTATGGATCTGTGCTACTTGAAAATTTCATTAAGAGCGAAAATCCTTGACGACTAATCTTCCTCTCAGAGAATTGGTAACCCATATTTCATCTGCCGCGAGAACGTCTTGAATAGTAAGCGAGATTTCTTGGACTAAATATGTGGAATCTTTTATTAAGAGTTCACGCTGGATCCCAGGAAGTACGCCATCAGAAAGGGGAGGTGTTTTCCATTTTTGACCAAGGCGCACGAAGAGGTTCGATCGGCCGCCTTCGGTAACAAAACCATGTTCGTTGAGAAACAGAGCATCGAAAGCGCCCCGTTGGATCGCCTGATCGGCAGCCTGATCGTAAATTTGACGATCAGTTGTTTTATGACCCAATAAGGGATTCTTAGAGGACATGCAAGGGTATCCCAATGTCGAGGCCCACATCAAGTCGACCGGACCCTCTAGAGGAGCAAGGATTTCGGAGTAGATTTCGAATTTTCCATTGGGATGAAGTTCAAGCCGCACACGAAAAGTATGAGCCGCGTCTAAGGTCTTTAAATAGATCTCTAGATCTTTTTCGATTTGGTGCGACTGGAGGGGAATACCTAGCGCACGAGCCGATCCTTCGAGGCGCCTCAGATGGGCGCTTCCAAGTTTAATCCGACCTCTTTCACAACGCATCGTCTCAATGAGGCCAACTGAACTAGGCAGATGTGTCGCAAACGAAGCTTTCAGATGGCATTCACTCCATTCTTGGTCAGATTGAGATTCAATGGTAATACCTGAGCCAACCCCGAGAGTAACTTGGTGTTCGGAATTAATTTCGAGCGTTCGAATCGCTACATTAAGATGAAAATCAGGTAGAGTTTTTTCCCCACAGGGTTTAAACCATCCGATAGATCCACAATATAAGCCGCGGGAATGCTCTTCAAAGCGATCGATCCATTCCATCGTTCTGCGTTTGGGGGCACCGGTCACTGACCCGCAGGGAAACATCGCCCGGAGAATGGATTCTAAGGACTGTTCAAGACCTAGGCGAGCGGTGATTGTTGAAGTCATTTGAGTGACCTCTCCATACGTATGAACCTTAAAAAGATCGGAGACTTCCACGGAGTCAGGGAGGGCGATACGACTTAGGTCATTACGAATCAAATCAACGATCATGACGTTCTCAGATTGATTCTTAGGATCCTGGGATAATACGGAGCCTCCCTCGCGGTCGGATGTTCCTTTCATAGGCCTGCACGTGAGTATGCCTGCATGATGTTCTATGAACGATTCAGGGGAATGAGACAAGACCCATCCTGATTCCCATTCGAGATAGGCGCTGTAGGGTCCAGGTTGGCGGTTACGCAACCTTCGATAGACTGAAAGGGGGGATCCGTAGAGAGAGCCTCTCCAAGGGAAAGTGAAATTTAATTGGTATGTCTCTCCCCGGCGGATGGCGTGGCGAATTTGATCTGCGACTTGGCAATATGTTGTCATATCAATTTGAGGTTGAAGACTCTCAAATCCCGAAGGAGGTTCGCTTGACGTTGCCTCCATTAAAAATTTTTCAATATCCCCAGAACTCCAGATCCTAATCTGAGGAAATGCCCAAGCTCGCAAGAGAACGTCATTTGAGGGATGGCGGCTTGAAAGATCCTGAAAAGCTAATCCGAGTTCATAGGGAAAAAGCCCAAGGACATGTTGGCCTTGGCTGCACGACTCTTCGATTTGAAGTAAAGCCTTTGAAATCTGATCTGCACTCCGTGCTTCCCAATAAGACGAGGGCGAATCAAAAAAATAGCCAATACCTCCCGTGTCCTCTATTAAAAAACGGGGCTGTCTCGTATATGGGGAGCTCATTTGGGATTTGATGGTCGGATAAAGATCCAACCTAGCAGTCCTGAGACTAGGGAGGTCACAAGAGCACCGGCACAAGCAGACCAAAATCCTTCAACTTCAAAACCTAATCCCCAATGATTTGCCATTTCTCCAACCCAAAGAAAAATAACCCCATTAATTAACCATGAAAGACAACCAAGGGATAGAAAAATAGGAATAAAGGCTAAAAATTTAATGAGGCGTCCGAAGGACTCATTCGCTAGCCAAAGAATCATTGCGACCTGGAATAGCTCAAGAAAGCCGGGCACTATAATGCCAGGCACCACATAGGCAGATCCTTGAAGACCCAGCGCTATAAAGATAAAACGAAGAAAAAGGTTAACCATCTAGTAACGCCAAACTAATTTACAACCGAATTGTTTAAATAATTGATCTGCAAGTTCGGGAGAATGTTTCAATCGAAACTCAGGTCCTGCCTTCACTTGAGTCTTGATACCTCCTTTACTTAGGTATTCGAAATCTATCGGAATGCTTCCCCTTTGTTTTTTGAGAAAATCAATGAGTTCTGGGAGCGGATCTCCAGGAGGAAGAGAAATAACCCCCGCGATCAAGCCTCTACCTTGAAAGGTATCAAGTTGTTCGATTTGAATGGCGCTCATTTTAATGACCGTAGTATCTTCTTCTGCGTCTTCTCCAGTGGCAAAATTAGTAATTGTTTCAACTTTGATCTCACCGGTGATTCGCACTAAATTGTCAGTTACCGCGAGATCGCGATACATATCGTAGGGTCGAGTGCGTTTACGGGTTTGGCTATCGAAATAAGAAGGGAAGAGTAAAATCTCCATTTTTCCTGTGAGGTCTTCGAGAGTCAAAATGGCCCAAGGCTCCTGTTTGTTGTTGGTCTTCGTTTGAACAAGGCTAATCATACCTGCAACGGAAACAACATCTCGGTCATGGAGGCTGCCCGAACCCGCTCTCTCCGTCAGTCGGGTAATGGGACCTTGAGTATGAATCATGACAGCATCTTGGTATTCCTCTAGAGGATGGCCTGATACGTAAAGACCAAGTGATTCACGCTCGTATTTGAGGCGTTCTCGACGTGACCACATAGGAATATCGTTCTGCAGTCGAAAACCCTCGCTCATAGTGGCCAATTCAACGTCATCAAACAGGCTAGTCATCCCCTGGAGACTTTTGGAGGCACGTGAGGCCGAGTCTAAAACAGCTGGAAGACTGGAGAGTAGAGCAGCGCGATGAGACTCTAGTGATTCGAAACAACCTGCTTTGATGAGAGACTCCCAAACTTTCTTATTGGCCTTACCTAAATCTGTGGATTGAATGGCGTGAGAAAAATCTTTAAAACCTTTTTCGCGTTGTCGAGCCTCCAAAATAGCCTTGAGTGCAGCCTCGCCTAGGCCTTTGATAGCTGCAAGTCCAAAACGTATCTGACCGGAGGGCGTAATCGAAAAATCTTTTTCAGAATCATTAATATCGGGACCCAGAATATCGATACCTTGACTTCGACAATCCTGAATATACTTCACAATATCATCAGTGCGCTCGGCTTTAGTACTGAGGAGGCCTGACATAAATTCAGTTGGATAATGAGCTTTAAGATAAGCCGTTTGATAGGCTAGCATTGCGTAGGCTGCCGAATGGCTTTTATTGAATCCATAGGCGCCAAAATGTTCCATCAAATCGAATAGCTCACCAATCTTATCTCGATTAAAGCCTTTCTCCACAGATCTCTTGAGAAAATCAAGTCTCAACTTACGCATGATGGATTTATCTTTTTTGCCCATAGCTTTGCGAAGCATATCGGCTTCGCTCATTGAAAATCCACCAATCAGATTAGCGATCTGCATAACCTGCTCTTGATAAACGATTACCCCGTAGGTGTTTCCAAGGATCCCCTGGAGTTCAGGGATCAGATATTCAATTGGCTCTTGCCCGTGGCGACGTTTTACAAAACTATCGACGACACCTCCCTCGAGTGGACCGGGTCGAAATAGAGCATTCAGGGCAATCAGATCGTCGAAGCGCGTAGGTTGAAGTTGTCTTAAGAGTGATTTCATACCGCTAGATTCAAACTGGAAAATACCATCTGTATTGGCCTCAGAGAACAACTTAAACGTCTTAGGATCTTCAAAGTTATGAAGAATGGCTTCACTCACTATTTGCCCGTGGCGACGGTCAATGTAGTTTTGGATTTTAGTGATTTGAGTTAGGGTTTCAAGTCCCAGGAAGTCCATTTTGAGTAGACCTGCTTTTTCGGCCTCATCTTTGGTGTATTGCACCATCACTTTTTTATCTTTATCAATACATAATGGAGCAAATTTAGTCAGTTCGTCCGGCGCAATGATGACCCCTGCCGCGTGTACTCCTGAATTACGAGCCAACCCCTCTAATTTTGATGAAATATCTAAGATCTTTTTAACATCGGGGTCGTTATCATAACGTTCTCTTAATTTATCAGAGCGCTCTAGGGCTTCTAGGACAGTGATGGGCTTACCAGGTTCTTGAGGTATTAATTTTGTAAGATTATTAGCCCAATTAAAATCCTTGTCATAGACGCGTGAAACATCTTTGATCACCGCCTTAGTTTTGAGTTGATTAATAGTAATGATATTAGATACACGATCCTTCCCGTATTTATCTGTAACATAGTCAATGACCTTACTGCGTCCATCACGACAAAAGTCTATATCCATATCGGGCATGGAGACACGTTCAGAATTCAGAAAGCGCTCGAAGAGTAGATCATATTCCATAGGATCAATATCAGTAATACGGAGTGCCCATGCGACGATACTTCCCGCAGCAGATCCTCGTCCGGGACCCACAGGTACAGCCATTTCTCTTGCCTTACAAATAAAATCCCACACCATAAGGAAGTAGCCTGGAAATCCAACTTTTAGAATCGTATCAATTTCGTGCTGAAGTCGTTTGCGATAGTCTGCCTCAGGATACTTTAATTTTTTGGCCTCCCATAGCGGACGACAGTCTTTAACGCGTCGCTCAAACCATTCTTTAGCCGTGGCTACAAAGTAGCTCTCGAGGGTCATTCCTGTTGGTACCGGGAAACTCGGTGTAGCCGCATTACGCTTGATTGGGAATACATCGATCTTTTTGGCAATCTCTAAGGTTTGCTCCAGAAACCCGGGGTGGTCTGGAAACATGGCCGCCATCTCGGCTGGAGTTTTCACATAGAATTGATCATTGATAAAGCGCATACGACGATCTTGGGCTTTTTGTGCCCGAGTACCGATGCAGAGAATAGTGTCATGGAGATCTGCATCTTCATGATTCAAATAGTGCGAATCATTCGTAGCGACCATTTTAATACCTAGTTTTTTAGCTAATTCTATTTGGTAGGGTATGCACTCCTGTTCCTTCTTAAATGACAAACCTTGATTTTGAATTTCCAAATAAAAATCATCCCCGAAAATTCCTCGATATTCATCCGCCACTTTGCTTGCTTGCTCAAGTCGATTCTGAAGAATGCGTGCCTGCACCTCGCCTCCCAGGCAGGCCGACATGGCAATTAGTCCTTCAGAATACTCTTTAAGAATCTCTTTATCTACGCGTGGTTTGTAATAGAATCCCTCGGTATAGCCTCGACTAACTAATTTAGATAAATTAGCGAAACCTACTGCATTTTTAGCCAGTAGAACGAGATGATACCCGGCATCTCGACTACCGCTAGGGTCAATGCAATCTTCCAATCCTTCTTCGGCAGTGCCAATATTTTTTGCATCTAATTTTTTATCGAAACGCGATCGAGGGGCAACATATACCTCACTTCCTAGGATTGGCTTAACAGCCATCACTCCGCTTGCGTCAGTCGTGTTCTCGCAAGCATCAATTAGTTTCATCATACCAAACATATTGCCGTGATCTGTGACAGCAACGGCTGGCATTCCTGATTCCTGAGTTTTCTTGACGAGATCGGGAATACGAGTGAGTCCGTCCAATAAACTATGTTCAGTATGAAGGTGAAGATGAACGAAGGACATGTGTTCATTTTCTCCTACTTTAGAGGTCGCTTTTGAAAGGACTCCCGATTCCGCTACCTTGATGCTCATGGGAATGGCGATGCCCATAAAAATGAGCAGTCCTATAGCGATTTTTATGAGGGTTTTGTGACGGTTGACCGTCTAGGTTCCACCCTTTAACACCCCGTCGGCAATATGCAATAATCTAAGTGCACTCATTAGTGCTTAAATACACCCACAAGGAGAAGTAAATGTCCGAAGAAGCTAAATGTCCTTTTGGTCACGGCTCTAGTCCAACAGGAGAAGCCCCAAAAAAACAAACCAACCGTGATTGGTGGCCTAACCAATTAGATTTGACACCACTCCATCTGCATTCGCCTAAGAAAAATCCTATGGATTCCGATTTTAATTACGCGAAAGAATTTCAAAGTTTAGATTTAAATGCAGTCATCAAGGACTTAAATATTCTAATGAAGTCATCTCAGGATTGGTGGCCCGCTGATTATGGCCACTACGGTCCTTTTTTTATACGTCTGACTTGGCACAGTGCTGGTACTTATCGTATTGCAGACGGTCGCGGCGGTGGAGGTGGTGGAACGCATCGTTATGCCCCTCTCAATAGTTGGCCAGATAACGGAAATTTAGATAAAGCTCGTCGCTTGCTTTGGCCTATTAAACAGAAATACGGTAAAAAACTCTCATGGGCAGACATCTTCATTTTATCTGGAACCATTGCTATGGAATCCATGGGATTGAAAATTTACGGTTTTGGCGGTGGACGTGAAGACGTTTGGGAGCCCGAGGATATTTATTGGGGATCTGAAAATAAATGGCTTGCTGATGAACGCTATAAGGGAGATCGGGAGTTAGATCAACCTTTAGGTGCCGTTCAAATGGGTCTCATTTATGTTAATCCCGAAGGACCTAACGGAAAACCCGATCCGCTAGCGGCAGCTCGAGATATTCGAGAAACATTTAAACGCATGGCTATGAATGACGAAGAGACAGTGGCTCTAGTTGCAGGTGGCCACACCTTCGGCAAGGCCCACGGAGCAGCTGATCCTGCTAAGTACGTCGGACCTGAACCCGAAGCAGCCCCCATTCATCAGCAAGGACTTGGATGGAAAAATAGTTTTGAATCTGGCAAGGGTGAGCACGCTATAACCAGTGGTCTTGAAGGAGCTTGGACTAAGAATCCTACCCAATGGGACAATGATTACTTCAATAATTTATTCAACTTTGAGTGGGAATTAACCAAGAGTCCCGCAGGAGCTCAGCAATGGACACCCAAGGATGCCTCGGCATTCGGAACTGTTCCGGATGCACATAATCCCAACAAGAAACATGCACCCATGATGCTGACTACCGATCTTGCGTTACGCGTGGATCCTGCTTACGAAAAAATCTCTCGTCGTTTCCATAAAAACCCCCAAGAATTTGCCGATATTTTCGCAAGGGCTTGGTACAAACTGACACACCGAGATATGGGTCCAATACAACGTTACCTTGGACCATTGGTTCCTAAGGAAGAACTCATATGGCAAGACCCCATTCCTGCTGTCAATCACCCTTTAGTTGATGCTCAAGATATTGCACAACTCAAAATTAAAATCATGGCATCAGGTCTCTCTATTTCGCAACTAGTTAAAACTGCTTGGGGTTCTGCATCCACCTTTAGAGGAACTGATAAACGTGGCGGTGCCAACGGCGGCCGAATGTGTTTAGCCCCTCAAAAGGATTGGTCGGTTAATCAACCTGCTGAATTGAGTAAGATTCTTCAAAAGCTCGAAGCCATACAAAAAGACTTCAATACTTCAGCTTCTGACGGAAAGAAGATTTCGATGGCGGACCTAATTGTTTTAGCAGGTTCAGCTGCGGTTGAAGCGGCCGCTAAGAAAGCAGGCCATGAAGTCAAAGTTTCTTTCATGGCAGGACGTATGGATGCTACTCAGGATCAGACAGATGTTGAGTCCTTTGCTGTCCTTGAACCTAAAGTAGATGGTTTCCGAAATTATGCGGCACCAGGATTTGAAGGCCATGTAGCTGAACGACTCATTGATCGAGCCAGCTTGTTGACCCTCACGCCACCAGAAATGACGGTTCTTGTGGGAGGCATGCGGGCACTCAATGCGAACTATGATCAGTCGCAACTAGGTATATTCACCCAGCAGCCTGAAACACTGACCAATGATTTCTTCATCAATCTTTTAGACATGAATACGCAATGGGAAATGTCTCATAAGAATCATGGAGTCATGGAAGGCCACGATCGTTCGACTGGACGACTCAAATGGACGGCGACTATCGTTGATCTCGTCTTCGGATCAAACTCAGAACTCCGTGCTATAGCGGAGGTTTATGCCTGCAGGGATGCCAAAGACAAATTTGTCCACGACTTCGTTGCCGCATGGGCTAAGGTTATGAACCTAGATCGTTTCGATCTTCGTCAATAATCCTTGAACCGAAAACCCCTAATTCTTGGCTGAGAGTGAGGGGTTCTGGAACTTCCTATCATGAACTCATTCAAAGGAAATAAAAGTTTTTTACCCTCAAAACGGTGCAAGGTTTGTCATCGAGAAATGGTTTGGAGAAAGTCATGGGCCAAAAATTGGGAGCAGATATTATATTGCTCTAATGCTTGTCAAAAGAAAAAATGATAATTGCAAGGTATATAACTTTATATAGCTAAGGGAATTCGAAATCTCGTAATTATTTTGGGAGACCAACTTAATTTCTATGCTCCCGCTCCTCGCGAGTTTGATCGCGAAAGAGATTTTATTTGGATGGCGGAGAGTGGGGGATTCGAACCCCCGGTCCAGGTTTACCCTGAACATTCGCTTAGCAGGCGAACCCGTTCGGCCACTCCGGCAACTCTCCTTAGGGGAATAGTTAGATTAACTTTGATGAGCCGACTCTACAAGGCCAAACCCACTGTTCTAGTGTGAAAATGCCATTCAGGCGATAAACTATTTCATTCAAGGTGGGTTGGTCGAGCGGTCTAAGGCACCGGTCTTGAAAACCGGCGACGGTTATGCCGTCCGTGAGTTCGAATCTCACACCCACCGCCAATAGATCGAGGAATCTATGTCACTTTCAATTCCAGGTAAAACGGTCTTTCAAACATGGCGAGACCATGATTTTTTTTCAGGACTATCTGTTTTTCTTGTCGCTATACCTCTGTGCTTAGGCTTAGCGATTGCCTCGGGAGCACCCCCTCAGGCAGGCCTTCTAACGGGTGTTATAGGAGGCTTCGTTGTTGCGAGCCTTAGTCGTTCGTCTTTGGCTATCTCTGGACCTGAAGCAGGTTTAGTAGCCATAACCGCGGCGGGTATTGCCACCCTTGGAAGTTTTGAATCGTTTCTTTTGTCGATCATAGCGGCTGGTCTTATTCAAATTAGTTTAGGTATTTTTAAATTAGGGTCATGGATCAATTATGTCCCTTTAACTGTTATGAAAGGCATGATTGCAGGCCTTGGCTTAATTTTAATTGGTAAACAGATTCCTGTTGCATTAGGCGCGAGCGCTTTAGTGGCCATTCAGAATCTGACCTTAGTAAATATTTCTATCCCTGCAGTCATTCTTTCTCTCTGTTGTTTTGCGTTTTATCTGATTCTAAAAAAGAAATCATCGGCGCCTCTAGGGCTTCCACTCTCGCTATGGGTAGTCTTTTTAGGATCCCTACTGTCAGTTGTTATTTTAAAGTTTTCCTCGATCTCTTCAGAAGCCATCGTAAGGGTTCAGATTCCCCCCAATATATTTTCTGGTATTAAGTTTCCCGAATGGTCACGATTGACCGAACTTAAAATTTGGCAAGTAGGAGTGCCCCTAGGGATTTTTGCATCCTTGGAAGCTTTACTATGTGTGAAAGCGATTGATAAACGCGACATATTGAATCGTAAAACACCTTTAGATCGTGAATTAGTTGCCCAGGGTGTTGGTAATATTTTCTGCGGCATTTTAGGAGCAATTCCACTTACAGCGGTCATTGTAAGAAGCGCTGTCAATGTTGATGCAGGAGCCCGTACTCGTCTTTCTTTTTTTACCGAAGGATTGCTCTTACTCCTAGCCATTTTATTATTTCCTTGGGCGCTCAACTATATTCCTCAGGCTACTTTAGCTATCGTACTTATTTTTACTGGCTATAACTTGACACTTCCCTCTATATATCGAGATCTATGGCATCAAGGATGGAAATCCTTTGCTCCTTTTGTAGCGACAGTCCTCGGAGTGCTGATAACCGGACTATTGAATGGGGTCTTGATCGGATTAATTGTTACTTTTTTGATTGAACGTAAATTTACGGCATCAAATTAAAGCTTAGGAGCCTGCTCTAAAAAAAACTGTGCCTTGAGAAGGGCTCCGGTGTGATACGGAGCGCCAATTTTAGTGAAGGTTCGCTCGATACCCTCAATCGTAGCTACCATATCCTTCGACGAAATAAAACCTAGGTGACCGATACGAATAATCTTACCTTCGAGCTCGCCTTGGCCCGAACCCACAACAAGTCTTTCCTCTTTCTTGAGAAGTTGAACGAAATCTCCTGCCTCTGGGAGTGGGAACGCGGTTACCCCATCTCCAGGATTTTGAGAGAATAATGGAATACCCCAATGGGTCAATGCTGATCGGAGAGCTTCTGCGAGAAGATGCGCATTGGATTGGAGAGTTTTGATGCCTCCCAAACTATGAATACGGTCGAGCGAACTCCCAAGAGCACCAATTAATCCGATAGCAGGAGTCCATGCGGTTACCTGCCTTTTTTGGGCTTCTACTTCTCGACGTAAATCGAAATATACACGAGGGAGATGGGGATCATCAAGTTGATTGAGGTATCGTTCCGAGAGTCCTAAAAATCCTAAGCCTGGATGAATTCCCATAGATTTCTGACTTCCCGTTATTAAGACATCAATTCCGTCTTGTATGGAAAGAGGATGGACGCCAAATCCAGTCATTGCATCAACAATAATTAGGGCTTGAGGTTGACGATATTGTATTAATTTGATTAATTCATGGGTCTGATGTCGCGTTCCCGTTGAGGATTCATTATCTTGAAAGAAAATAGCTTTTAATGAGGGCGCGTGGGATAGCAAATGATCTACTTTAGATAAGTCGAAGGTGTGTCCGTCGGGAGCTATCATTTCAAATGTACTCACTTGGTGAGCTCTGGCAAAATTCATCCATCGCTCCCCGTAACGCCCCGCATGAAAGACGGCAATGGAACTTCCCGGACCTACTGCATTGATAAACGCAGCTTCCATAGCACCCGTTCCACTCGCAGTCACAATAATGGGCCAATCTTTTGGACCCAGACCGAAGAATGGACGGAGTCGGGATTGGCAATGCACCATAAGATCTTTGAATTCGGATCCGCGATGGTGAAAATTAGCAGCTCCTTCGGCTATTAAAGATTCAGGAAGAAGAACCGCTGGCCCTGGGGTCATCAATCGAAGCTGCGTCATCTATTTAGTGTCAGATAATTTTGGAAGTCCTTCCTTAATTTTTTCTAAGGACTCTTTTTTTACCTGTTCCTCAAGGGATTTAAAAGTTTCGGGATGCTTTTGACTCCAAAACAGGATCCAGGGGGGGAGAACCTGCAGTGTGCCCGTCTTTAATCTGCGAAGATTGCTGAGGACAGTTTGGTTCATGGCATAATTTTTAGCTGACGAGGGAACCGGGTATCGGCCTATCCAAAATTCATAGTTCCATCTAGGCATTGAGAAAAAATACCTCAAAATTTCCTCGGTAGGCTTTCCTAGGGGGCTGAAAGAAGTATCGAGGGGACCCCCGGGTCGAAGACCTAATTTAAGATCCTCTCCGTAAAGATAATAAAAAATTGCCTCTCCTTCTGTCCAGTGTTGGAGAACATTAAGTGCTTCTTCCATTAAAATAGCTTGGCGTTCGGGATATGGAGGGGAAGGGCTTCGAAAATCCCAGGGGTCTCGGTGCGCTGATTCAGAAGATGCGTACCCAATCTCAGTGATCATGACCGGTTTATTAAAACGAACCTCTAAGGTTCGTGCTTTGTATAGAATCCACCACCAATGTTGATAAATCGTTTCTCGAGAGGGGAACTCTTTATCTTTACTGATGGGATCGTAGGTATTCATTCCAATGACATCGAGTGCTTCGCCAAAATCAAAAGAGTCCTGGGCGTCGAAATTAACGCTATAGGTAATTTTTCCTTTGAAAACTTCTCTCACAGATTGGATAATACGAATCCAATTTTCTTTAAATCTTTGGGAACTCTCCATCTCGGTTCCTACCGAGTACCACTCAGCCCCTTCATCTTGTGCGATTTGAGCAAAGTGCAGATTAAATTTCTCATAATTATTCCACCACGGATTCCAATCCTTAGGCTCTATATTGCCCCGCCAATATTTTTCGTTTTGAGCTTCATCACGGATATTGATTGTAGGGAAAATCATCACTCGCATACCGAGCGATCGCGCTTGACGAATGGTACGTCGTAGATTCTCATCAGTGGGGGTATTGACAGGGTGTGGTTTGATTTCTAGGCTTGAGAATTCATCCATGAAATATATAAATTGGAGACTTGCTGCCTGAACACCGAGAGACGCCATACGCCTCAGCGCTTCTCCATAATTAAATTTAGGGTCATTGGCATAAAGGCCAAGAACCATTCCTCGAGCTTGGGGTTTGTAGTTATCAATTTTTTTAAGTACTAGACACGTAGTAGTCATAACTACGAGTAGTAGCCCCAAAAGACTCAGGGTCGCAGCAAAACGTCTCATCAAATTCAGCATTTAAATTAGGGCTGACGTTGACGAATAATCTCGAGCTTTTTTTGCAATGTTGCCTCCGAATAGGTTTTTTTACGCCGGTTCATTTCTTTCAAGAATTCTTGTTCATTGAGTGCCATACCGTCAGAGGTGGGAATAAGCCCTTTTCTTATTCGTGCAGTATTGAGAAAGGGGTAGGGTTCTGTCGCTAACTCTGGACTTTTAAGGTAGTAGATATAAGTCCACCAATGGCCCGCTAAAAACCAGACCAATAGGAGTGATAATCCTTGCAATTGAAGTCGTCGCATTACTTCGGGTCGTTTTCGGATTTTTTGCCATTGCACGGCTGCCATTAGATTCACAGCTGTGATGACCACGATAAAAATTAGTGTTCCCATTGCGCCTTGAGAATACCAAGTCCACCCAGTGAGGTTTGTAACAAAGGGATAAAGTAAAACTCCAAAAATAATTTGGAGATGCAAAATATAAACCAATAGGGACTCGCGACTGACAGTATCAAGAAGTGAAAATAGTCGCAATGAAGCCCAGCGTGATTTGAAAAACCCTAGCAAGCCCCCAATCATACAGACCCAGCCTAATCGCTCCATGACGCTTGGGAGTGTTTGATTATAAAGTGCGTAAAGCTCTTGGCGTGTCCAGCCATTTAAACGTTCAATACCATCTGGATCAATGCCCCAAGTGCCCGACCAGAGCCACGTATCTTTTTGCCATTGACCCCAAAACCAAATCATTAAACCCATGCCCATCAGGGTATAGATGAAGGTGGATTCACTCCACCGTACTTGACCCTCATGGATTTCCGTTCGCTGATGGATATAAAAACCCCCCAAAGCACTCCCGAAAGCAACAAAAGAAAACCAGGGAAATAGAGGAAAGAGTGCTGTCACGCCACGATCAGGCAGCCCGTTGAAGATACCTCGAAGCGGTAGGCTGATCCATTCACCAAAGTCAGTGATCCATAAATAAGGAGAAAGCCAAGCAATTGCAATACCTAATATAAGAGCGACGAGACCAAAAAAGCCACGATGGCGAATAGACCGGGCGAGACATTGAAGAATCAGCAAGGAAAAGATCACACATTGCAACACATCAACCTTAAAAAGTTCTCTGAAAAGTTGGGGTGTACTAAGGACTGTCCATTGGGCTAACGAAAGCCCAGGCGCATGGAGAAGGTAAGCGCACAAAAGAATAAAACCATACCTTGGGATCACCTCTTTGAATGGACGAAGGGATCCATCCGGCTGAAAGGTGGAGAGTGTCATGCCGAAACCTGCACACATAAGAAAACTGGGCGCGACTAGACCATTTACAAAATTTAGCCAAGCTGGAACTACTCCGCTATACCAAACGTTTGTAACGTGAACCTCGATCATGACAACTACAGCCAGACCTCTCAATAAATCAACCCATTCTGAACGTCGGGATTGAATTCGTTCTGACCAATTGTTAACCACGGATAGCCCCCACAAAAATGAGACTCTTCAAGGTTAAGGGTGGCTTAAAAATAGGTAAATTTCAAAGCCTAAGACCTGAATAGGGCTTAGAAAGATCTTTTTCACCTTGGGTTTCTTGGACATCACTGATACATTGAGCCTATTCGTTTTCAATCCTTACGAGGAGTCATTAGAATGTATGAATTATTAGTCAAAAAAGATTTGGACCGTGTCATTCGTGAAGCCAATGACCCGAATGTTGAGAGTTCACAAGGTACACTCAAACGCCACTTGGGCGCCATCAATCTGACTATGTTAGGTATTGGAGCAATTATTGGTGCGGGTATTTTTTCGCTCACCGGAACAGCCGCAGCTAATTATGCAGGGCCCGGTATTATTTACAGCTTTATATTAGGTGGTATTCTTTGTGCCTTTGCGGGCCTTTGTTACGCAGAAATGGCAGCCATGATCCCCGTTGCGGGATCAGCTTACGCTTATTCCTACGCGACGATGGGTGAGTTTATTGCTTGGCTTATTGGTTGGGATTTAATTTTAGAATATGCATTTGGTGCCGTGACCGTAAGCATTGCATGGTCAGGTTATCTGCAATCTATTTTCCAAAAATTTGGCATACACCTTACTGATTTCGCCTTACGACTTTTTGCAGGTCCGTGGGTCGATGTAACCCTTAATGATGGCAGTATCGCTCGAGGTATTTGGAATATCCCCGCATCCTTCGTGGCCCTGGCCTTAGCGTCGGTTCTTTATCGCGGCATTCAAGAAAGTGCCAAGCTTAACAATATTATCGTCGTCATCAAAATTGCAATCGTCATCACCATCATTGTTTTGGGCTTGTCTGTCATCGACATGAACAATCTCAACGTTAACCCAAATGTTACAGGTCTCGGATCCCTTGTTCCTCCTGCAGAGAATGGTCGTTTTGGTTGGGGTAACGGCGGTGTCCTCACGGCTGCGGGTGTCGTCTTCTTTGCTTATATCGGTTTTGATGCCGTTAGCACGACCGCTCAAGAAGCTAAAAATCCCAAACGTGATATGCCGATCGGTATCTTGGCTTCTCTGTTGATTTGCACCGTCCTTTATATTTTGATCTCGATCGTTTTGACGGGTGTCGTGAATTATAAAGAACTGAATGTTGCAGCTCCCATGGCTGTTGGCATTGATAAGATCGTAGAACTCCGAAACTGGTCACCCGCCGCAGGAGCGTTTTTAAGTAATGCTGTGAAAATCGGTGCCATCTCGGGGCTCACTTCGGTCATCTTGGTGATGATGATGGGACAAACACGTATCTTCTATGCAATGAGTAAAGATGGTCTTTTGCCATGGTTTAACAATGCACATCCTAAATATGGAACTCCCCATAAGGCCACCATTCTCACTGGTCTTTTTGTGGCGATTTGTGGTGGCGTCATGCCCCTTGGACTTGTGGGGGAATTAGTTAGTATTGGTACGCTCCTAGCTTTCCTTTTGGTTTGTATTGGCGTTCCCATTCTTCGCATTACTAATCCCAATGTAGAACGTCCCTTCAAAGTACCTGCTCCTTGGGCTGTTGGATTGATTGGAGCGGGGTTCTGTGTATGGCTTATGTCAGGTCTGCCTCAGGACACTTGGATTCGACTCATGCTATGGATGGAAGCGGGCTTATTGATATACGCTTGCTACGGATGGCGTCATTCCAAAATGGCCTCCCCGCAGTCAACTGAGCGAAAATCAATCAACATGACCTTAGTAGTATTCGCCGTTGTAGTTTTCATCCCCACGATTTATTGGGCCTATCGAACCTTCTAGGGCGTAATACCCACCTTCTTCATGAATCTTGACTCAGGTAATATCCGTTTTCGTCATCGCTTTGAATATGGACTTTTCAAGGCGTTTGATGGTGTCTTGTCTGCTTTATCTTGGACCTTGATTTGGACCCTCGGCGAGACCCTCGGCCTATGTTTTTGGGCTATTGACGGACGTCATCGTCGGGTGGTCCGAAATAATCTACGATCCTCAAATCTTAAATTGACCCCTGAAAAAATAGATCAATTAACTCGGCATGCCTTTACTCATTACGGCGGATTTTTCTTGAGTTTGATTAAATTACGACACGCTTCTGAAGAAGAGCTTGAGCAATGGATTCAGGTGGATGGATTAGAGTATTTCGATGAGGCCCTGAACGAAGGTAAGGGATTTATTCAGTTAACAGGTCACTACGGTCACTGGGAAGCTATTGCCCTAGCCCAAAGTGCACATGGAAGGTCCCTGGATGTGATTGGTCGAGCTCTTGATAATCCACTACTTGAAAAAATAAGTTTAGCTTTTCGAACTCGTTTTGGTAACCGAGTCATTCTTAAGAACGGTGCTTTACGAGAATCCATTAAGGCCATTAAAGAGGGTCGTGGTGTAGGCTTCCTGCTTGATCAAGATGGATTAGGCGAAGGCATCTTCGTAAAATTTTTAGGCCAATGGGCTTCGACTCATGCGTCAGCAGGGGCTTTAGTAGCGAAATACCAGATTCCCATACTGCCGGTATTTAGTTGGATGGATCAAGGGCGAATTCATGTGCAGTTTCACCCTCTTGTTCGTCTAAGTCCGTCGGGTCATGCCGATCAAGATACCTGGGTGGCTACCCAAGTGATGACACGAATACTCGAAGAGCAAATCCATCGAGATCCCAGATGGTGGTTTTGGCTCCATAACCGCTTCAAAACTCGACCAAACCACGAAAATCCAGCCCTTTCTCCTCTTCCTCCCAAGGAGTGGTTAGAATTAAGTAAGTCTTATTAAATCGGAGCCCCTGTGGGGCTCTAACCTTTCAAGGGGGCGTTATGCCCAAACATGTATTAGCCAAGTTGGAAAGCGAACTCCGAGAGTTGAAACACGCTCTTTTGAATGAGATTCCTCTCGAAATTTCTAGGGCTGCAGGCCAAGGAGATCTTTCGGAAAATGCCGAATATGAACAAGCGCTTGCTAAACGAGATATGTACCAATTAAAAGTAGTCGCTCTCGAAAAACGTATTACAGAAATTTCATCCTTAGATACCAGCCGCTTGCCGAAAGATAAAGCAGCCTATGGCTCTGAACTTACTGTGTTAGATTTGGACACCAACGAGAAAAAAACGTATCAATTAGTTTTACCTGAAGAGCTTTCTAGTGACCATACAGGCTATCTGTCGATCTCCTCTCCCGTGGGAATGGCGCTTGTCGGTCAGGAAGAAGGAAATGAAATTCGTGTCACCATTCCGCGCGGAACTTTAACTTTAGAAATTATCAAACTCAAAACCATTCATGATCGAAAAAAATAAATTGAGCCAACTATGACCAAAACAACCAAAAGAACTCAAACTTGTTCCTTTTGTGGGAAATTAGACACTGAAGTGGCGCAGCTTCTTGCAGGACCCGAAGCTTTTATTTGTGACGAGTGTATTGAAGCGGGTCAATTACAAATCAAGATGTCCCGAACGGAAAAATCATCCACTAAGCACGAGGCAAAACTAGCCCGCCCCAAAGAAATTAAAGCGTACCTGGACGAGTACGTGATTGGTCAAGAAAGCGCTAAGAAAAGACTCTCAGTTGCGGTTTACAATCATTATAAACGTATCCTAAATCCCACAAAAGGCTCGGTCAATTCTGTTGAATTAGCCAAGTCTAATATCTTGCTCATTGGTCCTACCGGAACCGGTAAAACGCTCTTAGCTCAAACCTTAGCTCGCATTTTAGATGTTCCCTTAGCGATGGCGGATGCCACAACGCTTACGGAAGCAGGTTATGTAGGAGAAGATGTTGAGAATATTCTTACCAAACTTCTGCAAGCCGCAAACTACGATATCGACAGGGCGCAAAAGGGAATTGTTTTCATCGACGAAATTGATAAAGTGGGTCGCAAAAGTGAGAACCCATCGATCACCCGAGATGTCAGTGGAGAGGGTGTTCAGCAAGCATTACTTAAACTCGTAGAGGGCACGGTGGCTAATGTACCTCCACAAGGTGGCCGTAAACATCCTCATCAAGAATTCATTCAAGTAGATACCAGCAATATCCTTTTTATTTGTGGTGGTGCGTTTGGTGGTATTGAAGACACCATCAAACAACGTGTTCGAGCGAAAGCGGTGGGATTTGGTTCAACTCCAAGCTCTAAAGAATCCTTAGATGATTTTTTACCGCTCGTTGAGCCCGAAGATATTATCAAATTTGGTCTCATCCCTGAATTGGTCGGTCGCTTACCCGTCGTGGCTACGCTGGAAGCCTTAGATTGTGAAGCACTGGTCCGTATTCTCACCCAACCTAAAAATGCGGTCACGAAACAATTCGTAAAACTTCTGGAGATGGATGATGTCGAATTAAGTTTTGAAGAGGGAGCCCTTGAGGCGATTGCCAATCAGGCGATGGCTCGTAAGCTAGGGGCCAGAGGTCTTAGATCTCTTTTAGAACAAATTCTTTTAGATCCCATGTATGAACTCCCCTCTAAAATAAGAGAAAAAAAAGAGTCGCTACGCATTACCCGAGGACAAGTCGAAAAGGTTCTGGGTCTTCCTCCAGATTCTATTTTTGTAGCAGGCTAGACTGTGTCTCGATTACTCTCCTCTCACCTGTTTAATTTCATCGTGATGGGAACGGGCATCGCAATCATCATGGGTCTATTAACCCCCACGCAGCGCTGGGATCGTACAAAGAAAAGTATTGTTAAGTACTGGTTAGGACTCGTCGGAATCGGCTTTCTGTTAGCTTGGTTGATGTACTTTTTCCCTAGGAATCCAGTTCAGTTTTGATCTATATCTTGCGCGGTCGCACTAGGGCTGCTGCCTGCTTGGCCCTTGTTCGGGCCAACTGAATATCGGCGTCATATGCCGTTACCACACCCATGCGGCGTTTGATAAAACTCTCAGGCTTGCCGAATAATCTCACATCGGTTCCAGGAATCAGCATGGCCTGGTCGACCCCGTCAAAGATGATGGCCTTAGCATCGACCCCACCATAAATAACCGCGCTTGCACCAGGGCTTTTCAAATTGGTATTAACAGATAGACCCAAGATGGCTCGGGCATGCAGTTCAAATTCGTTTTGCCATTGAGTACACATGGTCACCATACCAGTATCGTGCGGACGTGGACTGACTTCACTGAACCATACGTGCTCGCCCTTAATGAATAGCTCCACTCCGAACAGACCCTGTCCGCCCAAGTTGTCGGTGATTACTTTGGCGATGCGCCGACTTTCTGCTAGAGCTTTGGGATGCATGGGTTGTGGCTGCCAACTTTCCACATAATCCCCAGCAACCTGAACATGACCGATGGGCTCACAAAAATGTGTCTCTACTTGACCGCTCTCGCCGAGCGCACGTACGGTCAATTGGGTGATCTCGTAGTCAAAGTCGATGAAACCCTCGATGATCACTCGGCCGTGACTGACGCGTCCGCCGGCCATCGCGCAGTCCCAAGCAGTCTTGACATCATTCGGTCCACCAATCTTACTCTGACCTTTGCCTGAGGAACTCATCACGGGCTTCACGATACAGGGATAACCGATATGGGTATCAATGGCAGTCTGAAGTTCCTCTAATGAATCACAGAATACATAGGGGCTAGTGGCCAAGCTAAGGGTTTCAGCGGCTAGGCGACGTATACCCTCTCGGTCCATGGTGAGTCGCGCAGCTCGTGCATTCGGAATGACTTTGACTACACCAGCATTCTCTAACTCTTGCAATATGGATGTGGCGATCGCCTCAATCTCAGGGACAACCAAATGTGGTTTTTCTTGTTCAATCAGCTCTTTGAGCTGGGCTGGATCGCTCATGGTGATTGTTCGTGCATGGTGGGCCACTTGTTGGCCGGGGGCGTTATTGTATCGATCAACCGCAATGGTCTCTACGCCTAGACGCTGCAATGCGATCAGCACTTCCTTGCCCAGCTCACCCGAGCCCAACAACATAACTTTGGTGGCCGAGGGAGACAAAGGTGTTCCTAGGGTGGTCATTATTGCTCCATCGATTTCTTAGGTTTCCAATTACGAGTGAGTCCCTAAGTCTATTCACTACAATTATAGGATTAAAAAAAGAGGCCCAAAGGCCTCTTTTTTGAGGAGGAAACCCGCCCGATATTAGAGGTCGAGTTCCTTGAACGCATCTCCAAGAGTTGGTTTCTTGAAGGGCTCAAGTCTTAATTTGGCATTTTCATCTTCCGCAGGAGAAGGTGTACTGCCTTCTTTCATTTGTTTAACTGAAAGTCCGATACGGTGTTCCTCGGGGTCAAGCTTCACGATCTTCATGATGAGCTCTTGGCCAACTTGGAATTCTTTATTGATATCTTGGACGGGAACGTCAGCAAGTTCGGATACATGGACAAGGCCTTCTATTCCTGAGCCGAGATCCATGAAAGCACCAAAATCTGTTAATCGGACAATAGGTGCCGTTAGAACATCTCCAACGTGATGGGAATTGAAGAAGATTTCCCATACATTAGGCTCGAGTTGTTTGACTCCAAGGCTTAAGCGTTGAGCTTCGGGGTCGAGACTAAGGACTTGAGCCGTGAGGCTGTCACCTTTTTTAACAACGTCTCCAGGATGCTTGATTTTCTTAGTCCATGAAAAATCAGAGACATGAACAAGTCCATCAATACCTTCTCCAAGCTCAACAAAGGCGCCGAATTCGGTAATGTTACGGACCGTTCCCGTAACCGACATGCCAGGTTTATATTTCTCAGCTAATTCGAGCCAAGGATTCGTCGTGATTTGTTTCATACCTAAACTGATGCGACGATTATCAAAATCGATACCAAGAATAACAGCCTCAACTTGGTCGCCTAGATTGACCATACCTTTGGCTGACTTGATCTTTTTGGTCCATGACATTTCAGAGACATGAACTAGTCCTTCAATGCCGGGCTCTAATTCCACAAAGGCACCGTAATCCGTAATCGAGACGATTTTACCTTTAACCGTGGCGTTGACTTGATAGCGATCTTGAACAGAGAGCCAAGGATCAGGAAATTTTTGTTTATAGCCAAGTGAGACACGTTCTGTTTCTTTGTCATATTTTAAGATAGCAATTTCTACTTTGTCTCCGATTTGGAACATCTCAGTAGGATTATTTAAGCGGCCCCAAGACATGTCTGTGACGTGAAGAAGTCCATCGATTCCGCCCAGATCTAAAAAGGCGCCGTAGTCCGTAATGTTCTTGACGATACCTTCTACGAGTTTGCCTTCTTCGAGAGTGAGTAGGGTCTCTCCCTTAAGAGTTGCATTGATAGTTTCCATGAAGACCTTGCGAGACAAAACGATATTACCTCGTCGTCGATTTACTTTGATGACCTTCATGTCGAATTGTTTACCGAGATACGGATCTAAATTACGAACAGGTTTAGTATCGACTTGTGATCCAGGCAAGAAAGCACGAATGCCGATATCAACACTTAGGCCCCCTTTGACTTTTTCCACAACCGTACCTGTGACGGTCATATTTTCCTTGAATGCCTTTTCAACTTCATCCCAGACTTTCATCTTTGATGCACGTTCTTTTGAAATACGAACATTGCCGTTTGCATCTTCTAGATGTTCTAAAAGCACTTCTACCACGTCGCCGATTGCAAGAACATTGGTACCGTCAGGATTATTGAATTCATCTAGATTAACGGTGCCTGTCCCTTTGTATCCGACGTCAATGATAACGTCTTTACCGCGGATATCAACCACGTGACCGGTAGCAAGTTGATCCTCGCGAAGATCCCTTGCTTCTCCCGAGAGCGCCTCAAGGAATTCGTTCGTTTCAGGGGTTTGGTCCTCAAGTAGAGAACCGTCAAGAACGGTAAGGTTACCCATCTTTTTAGGGGCCTTGCCTTTAATGGTATTGAGTAGTTTGGACATGCAGTCCACCTCTTTTTTAGTTGCCTCCCCGTTTCCATTTGGGGGGCTGGAATCCCGGCACATACTCTCCGGCAGAACTATTAGTGTGCCCACGATTACCCGAAAAACCAAGAAATAAAAGAGGCTTTATACCGTGACAACCTTTAATTCGGGGTCAATCTTTTGATTGATGAGGTTTTCAATAGCAGCCAGTGTGCCTGTAAGACTGCTTGGGCACGTTCCGCAAGCGCCTTGGTAGCGAATCAAGATTTGTTTTTCATGGCGCCCTACGACCTCAAGTCCACCTCCGTCTGAGGCAAGAGCAGGCAAAATCGTTTCATTCAGGATGGCCTGAACCTTCTGAAGAATAGGATCATTAGGGTCATAAAGATCACTAGGGATTCTTGGAGGGGCAGGGCTTTCCTGAGTATTACTTACTTGAAAAGAGCGAATAGGAGCAGCGAGTTTGGGTAAAAGATCGGTCCATGTCGTTTGATCATTTTTGGTAACGGTGATCCATTTATCCTGCATGTATACAGATAGAACATGCCCCACGTCAAATAAGCTTTTAGCGAGAGGATCTGTCTCTGCAATCTCGGCCGAGGTAAAGTTTCTAGGAAAACCCGAAGCTACGCTCTCCTTCAAAAGAAATTTCACAGCATTAGGGTTAGGGGTATATTCAATTTCTGCAATTTTTGGCATGGTTACTCCGTGGATGCAATGGATGAGCCGTTGAGAGCACTTTGGAGAGTGGCCCAAGGTAAGACAGCGCATTTCACGCGTACCGGTAAATCTTTGACGCCTTCGAAGACAACTAATTTTCCTAGTTCTCCATGTTTAGAAAGACTCCATTCACCACGAACTAGTGCTCTAAAACCGTGGATGAGTTTTAAGGCTTCCTCTACCTTCTTTCCTTTGACTGCCGTCGTCATGAGAGAGGCGCTAGAAACATCAATAGCGCAGCCGTGACCTTCGAATTGGATATCCTGGATGACTTCATCCTTAACTATGAGGGTGAGGTGGAGTTGATCCCCACAGAGCGGGTTATGACCTTCGGCTTGGTGGGTACAATCATCAATTTTTCCAAAATTACGGGGCTTTTTATTATGTTCAAGAATGACCTGTTGATAAATTTCCCGTGGATTACCCATGAAACATCTCCACTGATTTTCGAGTAGATTCAATGAGCGCATCCACATCGGCTTCGTTATTGTAATAGGCGAGCGAAGCACGCGTAGTAGCAGGAACCTTATATCGCTCCATTAAGGGTTGTGCACAATGATGTCCAGCACGGATGACAATACCTTCATGATCGAGCAATGTTCCCAAGTCGTGAGGATGAACCCCTTCTACAACAAAAGAGATCACACTAACTTTTTCCGAAGATTCACCTAGAATCCGAAGCCCAGGTATTTTTTTCAAACCTTCTGAGGCTCTCTTGAGTAATTTTTGTTCATGGGCATGGACTTCTTTAAAATCCAACTTGGATAGGTAATTAATCGCTTCGCCTAGTCCGATAGCCGCTGCGATAGGAGGAGTGCCTGCCTCAAATTTTCCAGGGGATGCCATATAGGTAGTTTTATTCCAAGACACCGAGAGGATCATATTGCCCCCACCATGCCATGGTGGCATGGCCTCAAGAAGAGCCTCTCGACCATAGAGTATCCCTATACCTGTTGGACCTGAGAGTTTGTGTCCACTGAAAACATAGAAATCTACATCGAGGTCACGGACATCGACGGGTATATGAGCTACGGCCTGAGCTCCATCAACGAGAACTGTTAAAGAAGGAATCTGTTGTTTGGCCATCGAAATAATTTGTTTGATGGGATTTATAGTGCCTAGTACGTTGCTGACGTGCGTCAGAGCTAGAAGCTTAGTTTTAGGTGATAACACTTTGGAAAGTTCTTCCAGGCAGAGCTCTCCACGATCATCGACAGGAATAATTTTTAAGCTGGCGCCAACGGATTCAGCAAGCATTTGCCAAGGAACGATATTGGCGTGATGTTCCATTTCAGTTAAACAGATCTCGTCACCTTGTTTTATGTTTTGACGCCCCCATGTTTGGGCCACAAGATTGATGGACTCCGTCGTTCCACGAGTCCAAACAATTTCCTTGGAAGAGGCCGTATTGAGAAACTTTGCGACGTTTGTTCGCGCCGCTTCGAAATGATCGGTTGCCTCTTGGCTGAGGGTCGAAACACCTCGATGAACATTAGTATGTTCGTGCATTTCATATTGACGTATGCGCTCAATAACCGATAAGGGCATCTGTCCGCTTACAGCGCTATCAAGATAATGAAGTGGTTTGTCATGAAAGGACTTATCAAGTAGAGGAAAGTCTTTTCGAATCTCACTTACTTGGTAATTCATGAGAGTTCTCCTAGGGTATGAACATGAAGTTGTTCGATCATTTCTTGCTTCAGTGTTTTTTGAAGAATCGGGACTCTGATATGTCCAAGAAGATCTGAGGCAAAGGCGAATGTAAGAAGTCCTTTAGCGCTAGATTCAGAGAACCCGCGGCTTTGTAAATAAAATAATTCATCTGGATCAAGTTGACCAATGGTAGCTCCATGTGAGCACTTCACATCATCAGCGTAGATTTCAAGCTGAGGTTTAGTATCAATGCTGGCGTGATCACCAAGTACTAAATTGCGACTTTGTTGCTGGGCGTCTGTTTGCTGAGCATTCAGTGCGACAAGAATTTGGCCATTGAAAATAGCTTTGCTACGATCCTGAACAATACATTTATGGAGTTGTCGAGATCGTGCATGAGGATGAGCGTGGTGAATAAAACTATGGGTATCGGCAAGCTGTTGGTCTTTTAATAGACATAAACCGTCCAATTCAACGGTGGACGCTTCTTCCAAGTGAATATGAGGGACATCTCGGCGAAGTCTCGAGCCCTGACCCACGGTTCGCACACCCAAGTGAGCCCCTCGCCCTATATGGGCTTGAAGGTAGGAAAAATGAAAAGATTGTGCTGAGTCGTATTGGAGGCGCTCAAGGTCTACAAGTGCCTCATTCTGAATTTTGAAACTAATTGCGGAGATAAGATGATAAGCATTTGAACCTCTAAAGCGATTAACGATTTGAACCTTAACTCCTGATTCCACAACAATGTGTAGACGAGAAAAAGCCAAACTGACCTGGTCATCAGATCCTTGTAAAATATTTTCTAAATAAATAGGATCCTTAGATTCGAAACTTTGTTGGATTCTTAATTCATACACTTCTGAAAAAAAAGCTTGGTTCATTCTGAAGAAATAATCTTGATCTAGCTTAGAACTCAATCGTTTTTTCGGATCAAGAGGACGTAAAATAATGCCCTTGGGGAGGCTGGTAGGTATCTGGAGACACCCCTGATTCCAATAAAGACGAAGGGCTGAAGGTTCAATCTGAAGCGATAAAGGAGCTCGCTGATCGGAAGGCAGAACATAGGTCACATCTCGGAGGGGACTTAAGTCAAAATATTTCCAATCTTCATCTTTAAGGGTAGGGAAGGCCATTGAGGACCAGACCTCTTGATCTTGTCGTTGAAGAGTTCGCCAAATGGGCGATGCACCAGCCTTTAATTCGACTGCAGGGAAGCGAGGAGCCAAGGATGTAACCATTAAAGGTTGATTTCCTCGAGAAGCCAATCGTAACCTTCTTTTTCGAGTCGAACAGCTAGTTCAGGGCCTCCCGATTTGATGATGCGACCTCCCTGTAATACATGAACAAAGTCAGGAGTGACATGATCAAGAAGACGTTGATAGTGGGTAATTAAAATAGTGGCGTTATCTGATCGTCTAAGTTGTGTAATGGCACTTCCTACGATTCGTAGAGCATCAATATCAAGACCAGAATCAGTTTCGTCAAGGATGGCTAGTACAGGATTAAGGACAGCCATTTGTAAAATTTCATTACGCTTCTTTTCGCCCCCCGAAAAACCTTCATTAACACTTCGATCCAGAAAGCTTTCATTCATACCTACAAGAGATGTTTTCGTATGGATGAAATCTTGAAATTCGAGAGGATCAAGTTCGTCCTGTCCTAATGCTTCAGCCCTTTTATTGTAGGCCATACGTAGGAATTGTGAATTGCTGACACCGGGGACTTCTATGGGATATTGAAATCCTAAGAACAGGCCTTGACGAGCCCGCTCATCAGCTTCCATATCAAACAAATTTTTACCTTGGAATATAGCTTCACCCTCTGTCACTTCATAGGAAGGATGACCCGCTAAGACTTTGCCAAGGGTGCTCTTTCCGGATCCATTAGGACCCATGATGGCATGGACTTCACCAGCTTTAACTTCTAGAGAAATACCTTTGAGCACTGGCGTATCTTGAACTGTAGCTGATAAATTTCTGATCGTAAGCATCTTAGTACCTTTATCCAACGCTATTTTCGAGTTTGAGACTAAGCAGTTTAGTAGCTTCCACGGCAAATTCCATGGGAAGCTCTCGGAAGACTTCTTTACAAAAACCATTAATGATCATTGAAATCGCTTCTTCTGGATTAATACCTCTTTGCTGAAGATAAAAGATCTGATCTTCTCCAATTTTGCTTGTCGTTGCTTCATGTTCAACCTTGGCTGATGTATTCTTGATTTCTAAATAGGGGAATGTACTCGCACTACAAAGAGAACCAATCAACATAGAGTCGCATTGACTAAAATTGCGAGCTCCTTTAGCCTTGGGTGAAACACGAACAAGGCCTCGATATGCATTAGAACTTTTTCCGGCTGCGATACCCTTGGAGATAATAGTACTCTTGGTGTTTTGACCCAAGTGAATCATTTTGGTACCCGTATCGGCTTGCTGAAAATGATTCGTGAGAGCTACGGAGTAGAATTCACCCACGCTCTCATCGCCTAACAGGATGCAGCTTGGGTATTTCCAAGTAATAGCTGACCCTGTCTCAACTTGTGTCCAACTAATTTTACTTTTTACACCTTTACATAAACCACGTTTTGTTACGAAGTTAAAAATACCACCCACGCCCTGTTCGTTGCCGGAATACCAATTCTGGACTGTGCTGTATTTGATATCTGCACGATCAAGAGCGACAAGTTCAACGACAGCGGCATGAAGTTGATTGGTATCGAATTGAGGGGCTGTACATCCTTCTAGGTAACTTACAGAGGCTTCCTCTTCAGCCACGATAAGCGTGCGTTCGAATTGACCACTTTCCTTATTGTTAATGCGGAAGTAAGTGGATAAATCCATTGGACACTTGACCCCCTTGGGGATAAATACGAAAGATCCATCTGTAAAGACAGCGCTGTTAAGAGCAGCGAAGAAGTTGTCACTAGGAGGAACAACGGTGCCGAGATACTTCTTGATAAGCTCGGGATGTTCTTGGACGGCTTCACTAAAGGAACAAAAAATAATTCCCTCTTTAGCAAGACGATCTTTGTATGTCGTTGTAACAGATACTGAATCAAAGACAATATCCACAGCTACGCCAGCGAGAGTAGCTTGCTCATGGATGGGAACGCCTAACTTTTCAAAAGTTCGCAAAAGCTCAGGATCTACTTCATCCATAGATGCATATTTCGCTTGTTTAGGTTTAGGAGCTGAGTAATAAACAATCTCGTTGTAGTTCGGTTTGGTGTAATGAACATGAGCCCATTTCGGCTCAGTCATCGTGAGCCAGTGTCGATAGGCTTTGAGCCGCCAAGTTAACAACCATTCAGGTTCTTTCTTTTTAGCGGAAATCAATCGGATGACGTCCTCAGAAAGACCCGCAGCGACCGATTCAGATTCAATATCCGTCACAAAGCCATACTTATATGTCTGACTTGTCAGAGTGCTCAAATCTTGGGTCATAAACAACCTATATTCATATAGCAAGTATAATTGTGGACTTTAAAAGTCCACAATTAAAAATATAGGACATACCCCTAAATACAAGGATTCCTTGATTTAAGCTTTGGAAGGGTTGCCGTTTGAAAGATCCTTCAGTAGATCTTCCATTTGGGTCTTCAAATTGAGGGCTTGTTTGTCCGAGAATTCATTAGAGTAGAACGATAGGCCCTCTCGCAGGGTTGCGATGGCTTCTTTCTTCTTACCAAGAGCTGCAAAGGCCATTCCTAACTGGAGAAAATCGAGCAATCCCGGATCCTGGTTGAGGACGGGCTCCAAAAGAGAAGGTATCTGCTCGGGATGGTTAAGGCTTAAGAGTATTTGGCAAAGTAAAGTCCTTGCTCGTGATACTTGTCCAGGAAGGGGATGTAGGTATAGATTTTTCACTTCATCAAGGTCATCTTCAGTAATTTCATCATTCATCATTAAAAATGACTTGAAGGCTAGAACCGCTTCCCAGGCCCCCGATGTTTGAGGATATTTTTGAAGATACCCTTTGAGTGCCTCAACGATTTGAACATTCTGTTTTTCTTTAATTGAGTATTCCATAGATAGGTGTAGAGCTGAAAAACATAAACGGGGATGATGTTCAGAGGAAGAAAATTTAATAGCCTTTGTTAAGCCTGAGCCAGGATTTTTCTTGAACTGAAGAAGTGTTTCGAGCCACTCAAGACGGTCACTAGAGAATTGCCTACGAGCTTTCTTTAGCAACGGTTCAGCGAGGGAATAGTTACCTTCTTCGATAAGATCTTCGGCTTCATTGAGAAGCGCTTTGGTTAGGTTGGATCCGTCGCGAGCCGATCGGAATTGGCGGTGATTTTGTGCATCTAACATGAGAAGTAGGGAACGATTATGAGGTGATTTTTCTAAAAGACCGTGAAGTATTTCATAGGACTTGGCCCGTTCATTTTGAAGCAAATAAGATTCAGCCAGTCGCTCGCGTAACATGACATCACTCGGATAGAGAGACGTTGCTTCTTGGAAAATTTCTTGTGCTCGTTCCCCATCACTGCGCGAAAGATAAATTTCCCCCAATCTCGAGAGCGTTTCGCCATCTCTCCGTCTACTCACAGCTTCTAGCGCTGCGGTGAGTGCTCCTTCTAAGTCATCCGTTTCTTCGAGCAAAGTAGCTAATTGAAGTCTAGGTTCTGCTTCATCTTGTCGTAAATCAGCAGCCATATTAAGGGCTACGATTGCCTGCTCCGGCTTCTCTCCGATTTCTAGATAAAGTTTGCCGAGTAACATCCAGCCCTCAAAGTGACGAGAGCTTAAGGTCACAACTTTTCGGGCCATACCTTCAGCCTCTTGGAGTTGAAAATCGGATTCCAAAAGTGAGGCTGTTAGAAAAAGAAGTTCGTAATTTTTGGGCTCAAGCAATAAGGCCTTTTGGAGTCGCTTACAGGCTCCATTCAAATCACTTTGCTCAAGGAATCCACTAGTTTCTAACAAGGCTCGTTTGATGAGGGCTAGATTTTTGGGACGGGTGAGAGGAACAATGCGAGTCCGATAGCGACCAAAAACTTCTCTTGCGCTAATGAGATGCAGATTATCGTCGACTAGATCTTCCCATCGATCCTTGAAAGCAAGAACATTGAGCTGTTTATGTTGTTCCATTTCTTGAACAAGAGCCAGCATTCCATTACGTAGGACAATCTCGGCACGTTCAAGCTTTCCTAATTGTTCTGAGATCGATTCTAAATAACTTTCAGCTCTGCGTAGTGTTTCTTCGGCGACAGTAATACGTTCAAGAAAGTGCTCCTCTAGATCTTCACTTTGTTCGTCAATGGACTCATCCCATCGCTCTTCACCGGTGACAATTAAAAGTTTAGTTCCACATTTACTGCAGGTTGCTCGTTCTCCACTATTCCAGGAAAGACAGCTCTGACAGAAGGAACCTGAAAGATCATTGGGCATCTCTTCATACTAAAGGATGCCCAAGATTTTATTGAAAGACTTGCTCGATAAAATTGAATTATGCACTCTTAAGTGTGCTGTCAATCTTCTCGGACAATGACTTCATCATCGGAACGAATTCTTTTGGTAAGCGTGCTGATAATTCAGTAAATAGTTTTTCATGCCCTTTAATTTCAGCGGTCCAATCATCTTTACTGATATTCATTAGTTCGTCGAAATGCAAGAGGTCGAAACCCATAATCCCTTCAAGGTTAAGATCTTCAGGGCGAGGGACAATACCCAGGACAGTGGAAACACCTTGAGCCTGTCCATGAACGCGTTCAGTAATCCATTTTAGGACACGCATATTTTCCGTATATCCTGGCCAAATGTACTTACCTTGATTATTCTTTCGAAACCAATTCACAAGAAAAATCTTAGGTGCTTTTTTAAGCTTTTTCCCTAGATTGAGCCAGTGCTGAAAATAATCACCCATGTGGTAGCCACAAAAAGGGAGCATAGCGAAAGGATCTCTTCGAACCTCGCCGATTTTTCCAGAAGCTGCGGCAGTAGTTTCAGATCCAATCGTTGCAGCGAGGTACACTCCTTCGTTCCAGCTCGATGCCTCAACGACTAGAGGAACAGAAGAAGCTCGACGTCCACCAAAAATAAAGGCATCAATAGGAACTCCGGCGGGATCTTCCCAGGCCTCATCAATACAGGGACATTGGCTAGCAGGTGTTGTAAATCGTGCGTTGGGATGTGCCGCGGGTTTGCCTAGCGTTGGGTCAAAAGATTTGCCTGTCCAATCTGTGAGGCCTTCAGGTACTTGATCAGTCATACCTTCCCACCACACATCACCATCATGCGTAAGGGCAACGTTTGTGAAAATTGAATTTTTAGTTATCGTATACATTGCATGGGGATTTGTCTTCATAGCTGTGTTGGGGGCTACACCAAAGAAACCAGCTTCAGGGTTAATCGCACGAATTTGACCTTGATCATCAATCTTGAGCCAGGCAATATCATCCCCGACAGTCGTAACCTTATAACCCTTGAATAATTCGGGTGTCTGCATCATGGCAAAGTTAGTTTTTCCACAAGCACTAGGGAAAGCAGCTGCAACATAAGTCTTTTTGTGATTAGGAGCCTCCAAACCCAAAATCAGCATATGTTCTGCGTGCCAGCCTTCGGATTTTGCCATAGTGCTTGCGATACGAAGTGCAAAACACTTTTTTCCAAGTAAGGCGTTGCCACCATACCCTGAGCCAAAACTCCAAATTTCTCGAGTTTCAGGGAAGTGACATATATATTTATTGTCAGGGTTACAAGGCCAAGGAACGTCGGCTTGGCCGGGGTTTAATGGAGCCCCGACGCTATGAAGTGCTGGAACAAAATCTCCATCTTTGAGGATATCAAAAACAGCCTTACCCATACGCGTCATAATTTTCATATTTACAACTACATAAGGTGAGTCTGTGAGTTCAATTCCGATTTGAGCAATGGGGCTTCCAAGTGGGCCCATGCTGAAGGGGACTACATACATCTTTCTTCCGCGCATGCAACCCCGGAAAAGCCCCATCAAAATAGATTTCATTTCTGAAGGATCCTTCCAATTATTATTGGGGCCTGCATCTATCGAGTCCTTAGAGCAAACATAGGTTCGATCTTCAACACGAGCTACATCACCAGGATCAGACAGGGCCAGAAAAGAATTTGGTCGTTTGGCTGGGTTTAGTCTTTTGAAAGTTTTGCTTTGCACCATTTCTTCGCAGAGACGGTTGTATTCCTCTTCGGAGCCATCACACCAATGGATGGATTCAGGCTCGCAAAGAGCAATGACCTCCTCAATCCACATAATCAATTTTGAATTTTTCATGTAGATCGGTATTTTAAGATCCATTAGGTAGGCTCCTTACCTCCGAATAGAACGGAAACTTTATTTTATCAGTTTGACCCTAAGAGATTACGGGTTGATTAAATCAATGCTGGACAGGGGATTTGTTCAATACAACTCCACATTATTCCTATCAAGTGATTTACGGTGGAACCTAATCGGTTCCCCCTTCATCCCGAATCACCATCCCGAAACCCCTACTGGTAGTGTATTTCAAAGGATGTAAAACCTTGACTGGTTTGAAGTTGGAGAAATTGATCTTTATCTTTGGTAAGGAACCAAACGAGACGACAATCTGTGAAATCATTAGGAGAGAGAAGGCACAGATTGATGTTAGAAAATTGGCTTAATATTCCCCACGCAATTCCATTAGTTTTAGTGATGTGGATGGCTGGCTTACTAGGCTCTGTGGGTCATTGTATTGGAATGTGTGGACCTATTGTGCTCAGTTTTGGTATTTCTCAAACAGAAACTAAACGTCCCAAATGGAAACAGCATCTTTTTTTTCAATTAGGTCGAGTCACAACCTATATGTTTTTAGGTGCCTGCGTCGGTAGTTTAGGATCTTTATTCCGCCTTCAAAGCGTTCAAGAAATGGCAGATTGTTGTAAGCCCGAGGGACAAGTCTTGTTATCTATGCAGGCATGGCCCTGGCAACTTTGGCTCAAATTGGCCATCGGTTTTCTCATGATGACTTTTGGAATCTTTTTAACACTAGGTCGTCGAGTGGATGCTTTGATGGAATTTCAATTACCTGAACGGCTCCAGCGTTTTTTAGGTCGCAGTATTAAATGGGCCAACTTACCCTATTTGGTAGGAATGGCGTGGGGGCTTATTCCATGTGGTTTGGTTTACATGATGTTATTAAAAAGCCTCGAGATGGGATCCTGGCAAATGGGTGCCATGGGCATGGGTGCTTTTGGTCTAGGCAATTTACCTCTACTTTTCGCACTAGGCTTTGTTTCGACCCAAATATCTCAACATTGGAAATACCGGCTTCTACGGTTCAGTGGCTTATTGATAACCGGGTTAGGAATCTTTATTTTGTATCAAGCTGTTCATTTATTAAAATTAGTTTCTGGTATTAACTAAGTTTTGAGGGGTGCCAATGTCTTCTCTTATTACTCAACTAGCAGCCGCCTTGGGGAAGGTTCCGAGTGGACTAGCAATTGCAACCTCTGCGCATAATCACAGGCGAACAGCTTTTTTGGCTTCTTGGTATCAGCAAATCAGTTTTAACCCACCCTTAGTGACTCTGTCTATCAAGCCAGGCCGCCCGATTGAACCCCTGATCGAAGAAAGTGGTTTGATTGGTCTTAACCTTCTGCGTGAAGGTGATTTTGCTAGTTTAAAAAAATATGGCAGAGGATTTGATCCTGATATTGATCCTTGGGCAGAAGACCCTTCAATTTTATTGAATACGCATTCCACGCCTTTATTCGCAGATGGGTTTGCATGGTTATTATTGAAGTACATTAAAAAAATGGATACCGGTGGCGATCACCAACTTTTCATTGGAGAGGTCATTGAGGGTCGGATACAGGGTGGGGAGGGAGATAAGCCCTATATCCATATCCGAAAAGATGGTTTGGGATATTGAGAGTGCCCACTCATCTCCTGATTGCACACTCTCCTGACTCGGATGATGCCTATATGATGGCACCCCTAGCTTTGGGCTGGATGGATCAAGATAGAGATCGACAAGAATTCACTTTTGAATTTGTGCGTCTTGATATAGAAAAGTTAAATCAGCTAAGTTTTGAAGAGCGCTTCGATGTCAGCGCTATCAGCTTCGGTGTTTATCCCCATATTCAAAATCAATACGATCTTTTAACTGCTGGATCGAGTATTCAGGAGGGAACCGGGCCCCTTATCGTCAGTCGACTATCTCTAGGCTACGATGATCTTAGTTCTCATACCGTTGCCATTCCTGGAATTCATACCAGCGCTTACCTATCGATGTGTAAATATCACCCGAATCTCAAAGTATGCGTCATGGCTTTTGATGAGATTCTTCCCTCCCTTGAGCGAGGTGAGATTGATGTAGGTTTGCTGATTCATGAGAGCCAACTCCTCTACCAAGATAAAGGGCTACATTTGGTTGCTGATCTAGGCCAATGGTGGAAACAACAATTTGACTTACCACTTCCCATGGGAGGTAATGCTATACGTCGAGCATTACCAGCAGACACTAAACAAACCTTTGCTCGCTGTATGAAGAAAAGCGTCATGATGGCTCGCGAGCGACATGATGAAAGTGTTGACTATGCTCAAGGATTTGGTCGAAACATGGATCGCGAAATGGTCAGTCGCTATGTATCGGCTTGGGTCAATGAATTCACCGTTGACCCGGGCTATCGTGGCCGTCTAGCGGTTAATCATCTATTGGATCTAGAAGCGAATTGGATTCAGGGATAATTATCATTTAGGAGTAGGTCATGAAATTCAAAGAATCGATTGGTCATGGTTTTAATAATTATGCTGAATTTGAAGGTCGCGAAACGCTAAGCACCTTTTGGTGGTGGATTCTTTTTGTTACTTTAGTTTCGGCAGTATTAGAAACAAAAGAGGGCCTAATCATATTCCAAGATTTATGGTCTATTGCCATTCTCTTGCCGAATATTTCATCTGCCGTGAGACGGCTTCATGATGTAAATCGATCAGGATGGTATCTGCTGATCCCTATCTATAACGTGATTCTATTATGTCAGCGTGGAACTGTCGGCGAAAACCGATTTGGAAGTGCGCCACTTTCCTGATGTATTAAGTGGATACCATTGTTACATTCCAGTGGATTAGATCTCTTGGAATCAGAGCAGGCCAATAAGCAACTATTTCTTCGGGCTTAGGACGACCTCCAGCAAAGCCTGTAACACCTGGGGGTCCTGCTGTGATGAGTGGGGCACATTCCCGGGTAAACCGTTCAACTTTCTTCCTATCTCGATCTTTTACGCTTAGGCGCATGACAATTTCTGAAGGGCTAGAGGGTATCGGAGCAATACCTTCATGAACCGTTGAGCCTCCTAAATACTCAACATTCCGGCTTTCAAATTGAATACCGGCACGATCCAAACGTTTCCATACAATATCTGAACATAATTTCGCTTTATCCATTGCTCGGGGCCCCGAGATCGTTAATTGACCGGTTGCTTTATAGCCTTTCAGATAAGCTCCGCTTACTTTCAAGAATGGGGTTTTGGGTCGACCCTTCACGCCTGATATACGTACGCGGTGAGTACTAATTTCGGTAAGTTGGATAGAGGTGAAATCTGCAACACAGTCTGGAGTGATGTATTGATGAGGATCGCCCATTTCATAGACTAATTGTTCGCTGATGGTATCAATTGTGACGAGCCCGCCACTGCCTTCTGGTTTTGTAATCACAAACGACCCATCTTCAGATACTTCGGCAATGGGATATCCTATTTTCCATAGATCAGGAACTTCCCACCACTTTGAAAAGTTCCCTCCGGTTGCCTGAGCACCGCACTCGAGAATATGACCCGCTACTGTTCCCGAGGCTAATCGATCCCAATCTTCGCTTGACCACTTAAACTCATGAATTAAAGCTGCAAGCGTGAGGCCTGGATCCGTACATCGTCCTGTCAGCACAATATCGGCCCCCAAATCTAAGGCATCAACTATGGCCTGCGTGGGTAAGTAGACGTTAGCAGCGACCATCTCGAGTGGTTCATCGAAAAGACTCTTTTGTGTATCCATATTTTTAAGATCGAGACCATGTGATTTAAATTCAGGGAGTCGATCTAAAATATCGTCACCGGTAACGGTGGCTACCTTAAGATCTTTAATCCCCAAATTTTTAGCCACTTTTAAAAGTGCCTCTCGACAGGCTTCAGGGTTAACGCCTCCTGCATTTGCGATGACTTTAATCCCTTTTTTCTTGAGATTAGGTAGGATTCGATTCATGAGTGTGATGAAATCGGTTGCATACCCTAAGTTTAGATCTTTACGCTTTTGCTTATGCATAATACTAAGAGTAACTTCGGCTAAATAATCGAGAGTTAGATAATCAAATTTGCCGTATTCAATCAGATGAACAGGTGCATCTACGCTATCACCCCAGAAGCCTTGCCCATTTGCTATGCGGACTACTTTGGCCATCCATTAACCTCTCTGCCTAGTGTAACGAGAGGTCTATTCGTAACGAAGCGCTTCAATGGGATCCATTTTGCTTGCTTTATTGGCGGGGTACATTCCAAAAATGAGTCCAATAGCAGCCGGAACAACAAAGGCACTGATAACTGACCATAAAGGGATACCGCCCATTTCGCCTAGTAGGAAAATTCCCACGATGGCCCCCATGGCGTAACCCAAAAGAATACCCACGGCGCCACCGAGAACACATAGTAAAGAAGCTTCAATTAAAAATTGCGTAAGGATATCTTTTCGTTTGGCACCTACGGCTTTTCGAACTCCGATTTCTCGAGTTCGTTCGGTGACCGACACGAGCATGATATTCATGATGCCAATCCCACCCACCAAAAGAGCGATAGAGACCATGCCACCCGCAACACTAGTAATAATTGCTGTGATATTACCAACTAAGGCTGTAATTTGTTTCGAACTAAAGACTCTGAAGCTGGTGGGTTCTCCGGATTTAATCCCTTTGATACGCCTTAAAGCGTCTTCAACCAATTCGGCTCCATCATCTGCATTCATAGATGAATCAATCTTCGCTTGAAAAAAAAGTGACCGTCTTGTTTGTTCTGGAAGAATAGGTAGGCCTGTTTTGAGCGGAATGATGATTTGGTCATCTGGATCATTACCCAAACTGCTTCCCTGTGTCTCTCGTACCCCAATAATTTCTAAGCTAAGGGTATCGGTTGAGATAATCTGTCCAATCGGATTACCTTGTATGCCAAGTTTTGTGACAACCGATGAACCAAGAATACATACTTTTGTACCCAATCGTATATCGGCCGGAACAAAATTTCTGCCGGAACTTAAACCAAGACCGTTGAGATCAAGGTATGTTTCATCTGTCATCAAAACTTGCGTAGAGGTTGATTTTCCGGACCACTTTATTTGAGCCCCTGTATAAAAAACAGGAGTCACTTGCGTTACCACATTGGGTATATCTTCTTTGAGGGCTCTCATATGTTCAAGTGTGAGATCTCGATTTCGTATTCGATTCCATTCTTCGGGAGGTGTTTCATTTCTAAAGCGCGGGCGAATAAATAGGGTTTGACTTCCGGCTGTTTCAACTTGTTTTAATACACTTTTCTCGAGCCCTTGAATCAAACTAATGACAACGATGACTGCTGCGACACCAATAATGATTCCAAGCGCTGTTAGAGCTGAGCGAAGTTTGTTAGCTTTTATCGATCGAATCGCAGCGTCGAGGGGTTCTCGGATATCCATCTAATCACCTAATCTTTTTCTTTTTTGTCATTCGACTTTAAGGATTCCATCAATTGTGTATCAGATTTTCTTCTCAAGGTTACTTTTGAGCGATCCTTCAATTCTTTCAATTTTTTTGATGGGCCTGTAATAACCTTATCTCCCTTAGAGAGACCGGATTTGACTTCAAAAAATTTGGTGCTGAAAATTCCTGTCATGATGGGTGTTTCATAAGCCCGTCCATCTCGGTGGACCATCACCACAGACTTGGGTGTCGGAACGAGCAAGCCTGCTTTTTGAGCCTCCTCCACGCTCCCAAACCGTTCTTGAACAGCTTGCAAGGGTATTCTCATCGAATTAGGAATGGAAGCAGCCAAAATGGTTGCACGAGCGCTCATACCTGGCCTCAATTGATTTAATTGTTCCTGGTCTCCCTGAAGATCAATTTTGACTTTATATAAATTACCTTGTGTGAGATTAATTTCACTTCCCGTAGCCACTTCCTCAACCAAGCCTTGGAAGACCACCCCGGGCAAGGATTCGATGGTAACTTGTGCAGTTTGACCAACCTTAATGCGCACAACTTCGCTTTCATTGACCATAATTTCAGCCTGCATTTGAGACATGTCTGCAATCACCATAAGTAAAGCTCCAGCAATATTCGACATACCCGGAATAGCCGTATCTCCCTTTTCGGCTTTGAGCCCAGTGATACGACCTGCAAATGGAGCTCTGAGGATTGCTTTATTGACACTATCCTGTGCCGATTCGATATTTTTTTGTGCTGCTTGATAGGAAAGGGATGTGGCCTCAGCATTATTTCTTTGATTTCGGTACTCTTCTTCAGATACTAATCCTTGGCGATATAAAACCTCAGTCTTTTTGAATAATTCTCCGGTGCGTTCAGCTTGATTTTTAAGGCGTTGGGCATCTTTGCGAATCGCCTCTAATTGAGCAGAGACCCGAACATTATCAATCGTCATCAAAAGATCGCCAGCTTGAACAAATTCACCATCTTTGACATGAATTTCTTTAATTTCACCAGCAGTGCTCGTTCCGATATTGCTTTGACGTTGTGCGCGTACCTGTCCCGAAGCAGTGATGGTCTCTCGTACCTCACCCTCGTCGACGAGTTCCCATGAATAATTTTGGGAATCATCCTTGGGTTTTGCGACGGTATAACCAAGAATTAAAATAATGAGGACAGCACCACTAATAGCCCATATTTTCTTTTTTTGTGTGTTTAAAATAGCCATGGATACTCCAAAATGAATTAAAAAGTGTCTATCGCGCGAAGTAAACTCTCAGGGCGATCAATAAGACGGGAATCAAAGTAGCCATTACAGCTCCTTTTTTGCTCGTACCCATTACATGGATACTTCCCCAATATACGATACACAAACTGAAAATGCTAAATGGGTCAATATACAGAAAAAGAGTTTTAAGTTTACTATTTTCAGGGTCCATCCAAAAGGATAAGGTTGTTGGGCTGAGTCGTTCAGGACTTAGCCCTCCTACAGGCTGAATAAAACAAAATAATGTAGCGAGGAAAGTTTTAGGCGTTAGGACAAACCCACTATAACTTGCAACAACCAATGCATGTTGATAGGAAGGAGATTCCGGTGTGATGAAGGAAGCTCGTCCAATACCCCAATAAACAGCAGCCGAGAGAAAAGTTGCTACAGGTGTTCCGATGAGGACGCCCATGATTCCAAACGTCATACCCCATTTTTCTTGAAAATCAACCGCCCTTTCTAGGCCCTCGGCACTAAATCCTTCACCGCCGAATCCTCCACCTCGACTTAGCATGGCATTTTCAGTGAGAGCTAGCCAATCTACTCTTTGGCTCCAAGCAATGACTAAAACCAGACCGAAAATGATCTGGCTCCAAAAAGCCCATGACCAAGAGAGATCGTTACGGACATCTTTAAGTTCATTAGTCGGTTCGGTGAATAGGTTGATACACCGGTCTGCTATCGACTTCATTGTGGACATAAAATCCTTTCACTCTCACTGATAAGTATGAATGATCTGAAATACCCTCATTTTGGATAACTTCAATTGGTCTAAAAGGATACCCAAGCGGCCTTTAATCTCCATTGATCGGGTCTTAGAAAAAGGAACTAAGACCCCTTACACTAAGAACAGGGGGGCACATGGGTTTCAAGGACGAATGTGGGGTATTTGGAATTACTCAGCATTCCGAAGCTGCCAATCTGACCTACCTGGGTCTGTATGCTCTTCAACATCGCGGGCAAGAAGCAGCCGGTATTTGCGCTACCGACGGAATAGTTTTAAGACTTCATAAAGACCAAGGCTATGTTGCCGATATTTTTGATGAAGATATTATAAAATCTCTTGCAGGCCATCAGGCCATTGGTCATACCCGTTACAGCACGACAGGTGGGGATAGTTCAGAATCCTCTCAACCTTTTATGCGCGATGGACGTTTTGGTTTCTTGTCTCTTTGTCATAACGGCAACTTAACCAATACCGAATTACTGCGCCAACAACTCATTGCTCGAGGAGTTGTTTTTCAGAGTTCTTCGGACTCTGAAGTACTTCTAGCGCTCATTCAACTCTCTGAAGCAATTTCTCTCGAAGAGGCTATTATTGAAGCCCTGAAACAAGCCGAAGGAGCTTATTCGCTTTTAGTAATGAATCAGGAATATCTATTTGCGATCAGGGACCCGCATGGCTTTCGTCCTCTTGTGATGGGAAAACTGGGCCCTAGTTTTATTTTTTCTTCAGAATCATGTGCTTTAGATCTCATTGGAGCTACTTATGATCGAGAGGTCATGCCCGGTGAATTAATTCAAATCCATCATGGATCACTAGAAAGCCGAACCCCGCTCCCACGCAAAGCCGCTAAGCCTTGCGTTTTCGAACATGTCTATTTTTCGAGACCTGATTCTTATGTATTTGGGCAAAGTGTGATGAAGTCTCGCAGGGAAATGGGTCGTTTACTTGCTGAGCGACATCCTGCTCCGGTAGATTTGGTAATCCCCGTTCCTGACAGTGGTGTTTCAGCCGCACTCGGCTACTCTCAAGCAAGCGGTATTCCAATGGATTTCGGATTAATTAGAAATCACTACATTGGCCGTACCTTTATTGAACCGCAACAAAGTATTCGATCCTTCGGCGTTCGTATCAAGCTAAATCCTGTTCGTCATCTCATCGAGGGTAAACGAGTAGTCCTTATTGATGACAGTATTGTGCGCGGTACTACTTCAAAAAAAATCGTAGAGATGGTCCGTCAAGCCGGCGCGAGTGAAGTGCACTTCAGAGTCTCAAGCCCACCTACTACACACAGTTGTTTTTATGGTATCGACACTCCCTCTCGAGAGAATTTAATTGCAAGCCATATGAATATCGAAACGATGAATACTTTTATTGGTTCAGATACGTTAGCATTTCTGACTCTTCAAGATTTAGCGACGGCTGTTCAAGATAAAACTCAGGGTTCAGGGTATTGTTACGCCTGTTTCAATGGGGACTATGCTGTTCCGCCACTGGCTTAGACCGAAGGAATTATGAAACTTGCCGTTCTGGGCCCTACGGCGTCTGGGAAAACCAAACTAGCCACCGCACTCGCTAAACTCTCGGGCGGAACTATCATTAATGGTGATCCCTTTCAGGCTTTAGAAGGTTGCCCTATTGGTACAGGCCAACCTACACCTCAAGATTTGGATGGTCAGTCCGCCGAAGGGTACGGTTGTTTTCCGTTATCAACGCATCTAAATCCCAAAGATTTTGGCGTATCCGTTAATGCTTGGATGAAAGGTTTATCTGAGACGATTTGTGTCACAGGGTCAGGAATTTATCTAAGAGGTATTTGGAACCAATTCAGCCCTCTTCCTGAAGTTCCTCTATCCATTATTAAAAATATTCGAGAACGGGTAGATAACTTGGGTACATCCCATGTCTATAAAGAACTTCAGGTCATCGATCCCGATCGAGCAAATGAAATACATCCTAATGACCGTGCTCGAGTTGAAAGAGCCCTAGCTCTTTATGAAGCATCAGGAGTTTTGCCTTCGCGATTACTATCCGGATTTCCGCTTGAGATCCCGGAGAATTGGAAAGTAATAATTTTAGATCCACCTCGTGATGTTCTTCGGGAGTCGATTCGCCGTCGGATAGAACATCAATTCTCATCGGGTTGGCCAAGGGAAGTTAAATCTTTGATGGCGCAAGGCCATGAATCAGATTTGCGTCGTCTACGTCCTTTGGGGTATGAGATTTTGATGGATCAAACCGATATATCGATGGCTCAAAAACTCATTACGATCGAAACGCAGCAGTATGGTAAAAGACAGAGCACGTGGTTTCGACATCAAATAAAAAATGTTTTGCGCCTAGAATCTATTCCAGACGATCCTTCGATAATCTTAGATAACCTGAGTCGACTATGATGCACGCCTCGTTTAAAGTGACAGAGTTTGGACACTCTGCATGGATACAAATGCAATCGATCGATGGACTACCAAGGCTATCTCAATCAACTTTGTATGATCTTGATCGTATATTGAGATTACTTAAATGGAATGGATGTGATCGCTTAGTACTCACTGCAGATTTTGATAGCTCAAGAATTGCTAATTTTTGCGCTGGAGCAGACTTACGGGAAGTAGCCAATCTTGAACCTTTAACCGCACTTGAATTTGCATCCTTGGGCCAACACGTTATCGAACAATTGCTTTGGCCAGGCTGGAAGACTTTGGTTGTGATGTCGGGTGTAGTTATGGGGGGAGGTTGCGATTTAGCTCTCCATGGCCAAGAACGCTGGGCGGTTGAGGGTACCAACCTCCCTCTCAAGTTTCATCATCCTGCAGCTATTCACGGATTGATTACAGGATTCGGTGGAACCTATCGGCTTAAGGAATTACTAGGCAAGGCGAATGCATTAAAACTTTTTATAGATCTTGAGGTATGGGATGGAATGACGTGTCGTAAAGCAGGCTTGATCAACAAGCTGTTGACAGAGGAAGAATTTAAGCCTGCAATTCAAATGTGGCTATCATCTGAAAAATAAAAGACTATAGCCTCATTGTGTCTTGTTCGATCATTGATTTAATCTGATTGCGTACGGCTAACATAAGATCATCAACATTTTGATAATCTCTAGGCCAAATAGGATCGCCAAATCGAACAATAATTTTTCCTGGTCTAACTCTCAGGCTTCCAGGAGGTAAAACGCGAAACCCCCCTGTCATTGAGGAGGGAATAATGGGCACTTGGGCTTTCATAGCCATAACAAACCCACCTTTCTTGAATGGCAACAACTCTCCGGTTCTTGTCCGTGTTCCTTCGGGGTACATGAAAACCGATTGTCCGTTATGAATTCGCGAGATAGCCTTTTCGATACTCACTCGCGATTTTTCTTTATTGGAACGGTCGATGAAAATAGCATTAGCGGCCCACGCAGCGCAACCTAAAAAAGGGATCCATGCGATCTCTTTTTTGACAATGATAGTTGTCCCAGGAGGACATACACCAACGTAGAGAGGCGGGTCCAACTGAGTTTCATGATTTGACATAAAGATCGCAGGTTGCGTACCGGATAGGATATTACCTAGAATTTTATGTCGATCAAATATCTCAACACTAATACCGCTTGGTATAAAAATAAGTTTGTATAATTTAGGAGCCCAAAACCAAAAAGAGCGAATCCGTCCCACGAAAAGGCAGCCAATTAAAATGCAGGTAATGATGCCTATAAGGGCGATAATTCCCCAAAGGGCCAAAAGTAGGCTAGAAAGAGGGTTTGTTCGCCAATTCATATTTCCAACCCTATCAGCAACTGGGACAGATATCCAAAAGGTTATCCAAAAAATGTCGCAATTTGGGCAAACTGATAGTCTATGATTTCCATTCATCGTCCACAGTCGGCTCAAATTATTTTAAAAAAAGTCTTGGATGATTTTGAGCAGCGTAAGCGTCAATCTCCATTAGTTTGGTTCGCAGCCGATGATCTCAAGCGATTAAATATCCTACTTCCTGTTATGAGTTGTATGCAAACTATCCAACATTCACTGAAATTGAATCGCTCAAATCTACGAGTAGATGCACGAGGTCAGGTAGATCGATTTTCGATTAGTGAGAGTGGTGCTTAACAGAAGGGATTGGATCCTCCCCTCCTCTAGAGAACGGATGACATCGAATTAGTCGCCAGAGAATTAGTAAGACACCTCGTAGTGTTCCAAAGCGATCTATACATCCATATCCATAATGTGAACAGGTCGGGTGGAATCGGCATTGTGTTGTTATATGAGGTGAGAGGACAAGTTGATAAAGCATGATTAATTTTTTCAAGAGCCAGGCACTGAATTGTTTAGATGGGGGGAATAATGATTCCAATAATAATAAAACTACAATGAAGGCCACGAATAGATTTGTGACTGATGAAAAGATATCAGGTAACATTGGGGTTCCTTGAGCTAGCGGGGCCTATGTTTTTACGGCGCTCATTTCTTTTTTCAACTTACGCGCTTCCTCTAGGAAGGCTGGAACAAGATCTTCTTCTTTGACTTTACGAATAAGCTCGCCTCGACGATAAATGAGGCCCTCTCCATTTCCACCGGCCACGCCTAGATCGGCATCTTTGGATTCTCCGGGTCCATTAACTACGCAGCCCATCACGCAATACGTGATTCCTTGATGATCAATTTCCAAGAGCCCCTTTTCAATTTCGTTGGCTACTTTTTGGAGGTCAATCTGAACACGCCCACAACTTGGACAACTAACCATACGAATTCCGCCCTGTCGAAGCCCCAAGGCTCGAAGCATTTCATGTCCAATCTTTGACTCTTCTTCTCCGTCTCCCGTCAACGAGACCCGAATGGTATCGCCGATACCTTCACCTAAAAGGATGCCGAGACCAATACTCGAACGGATGGTCCCGCCAAACGGAGTTCCGGCTTCAGTGATACCAAGATGAAATGGGTAGTCTACCTGCTTACCAAGAAGTCGATAAGCTTGAACTGTCCTAATGACATCGCTTGCCTTCAGAGAGATCTTTGTCTGATAAAACCCTTCTTTTTCTAGCATTTCTAGATGCCGGAGAGCACTCTCTACCATGGCTTCAGGGGTTGCAGTACCAAATTGTTCCAATAGATCTTTTTCGAGAGAACCTCCATTGACACCTATACGGATGGAGAGACCTTTTTCTCCTGCCTTGTCAACAACGGCACGCACGCGTTCTTGCCCACCAATGTTTCCTGGATTGATTCTGAGACAGGCAGCTCCCCCATCGGCAGCCGCTAGGGCTAGTCGGTAATCAAAATGTATATCTGCAACAACGGGGATCGGAGATCGTGCGCAAATTTCTGGAAAGGCATCAGCAGCTTTTTTGGTTGGAACACTGACCCGTACAATTTCACAACCGGCCGCTGCATAAGAATAAATTTGAGCAACGGTTGCTTCAATATCACGTGTATCCGTTTTTGTCATGCTCTGAACTGTAATAGAAGCATCTCCTCCAATCGGAACTTTCCCAACCATGACTTGACGAGTTTTACGTCTAGGAGAAAGAGGATGAAGTTGAGACATTAGGTACCTTCGTAAGTCAGATCTTATAGTTTACTAGACCCATAAGGTTAATTTGTTATATCGATGAGTCTTTGCGATATTTATCAGAACACGATTAGAAGCTATTGGTAAAATGACCCTATCGTGAAACTAGTTTATAAAGCGTTAATTCCACTCATAGTCCTCCTGGCTCTAGGGACTCAAGCAATTATTTTAGCTCAAGAAAAACCCATTTATTCCAATATCCGTAGTATCCAATTTTCTGGAGGTACAGAGGATGATCATGCCTTAGCTCTTTTAGCATCGGGCTTGAAGGTCAGCGAAATCTACCGTCCTGAAAACCAAGCGATCTATATAAAAGCCATCATGCTCACGGACCGCTTCAGGCAGGTAGAAATTCAGACCAACCAAGCAGGGTCGTTACTAGAACTCTCTATTTTTCTTGTGCCCTGGCCAACTGTGAAGCGGCATAGGGGTATTAATCCCCTCATTGATTCCACGATACTGGCAAAAGATTTCAATCGACTTCCGGTTGATCGATCCATAGGCGATATCGAGTTGGAAAAATGGCGTCAAGATTTAATACGCCTAGGCTCTGAGCGCGGCTACCCAAATCTAAAACTAAATTTCAGCCGAAGTGCTATAGCTGAAGAAATTAATTGGGATTTACAATTAGGTAATCCTAGTCAAATCCAAAAAATTAGTATTCGTAATGCAGATAAAAACCCTATCATAAAAAAAATTGAGAGTTTATTAACGTCGACTATTGCACGAGATCTATGGAGCGAAACATTACGATCTAGACTAAGTAGAAACCTTGAAAAGATTCTGCTTAATGGGCATTATTTTCAATCCACTTTTGATTTTTCTTATGATGACAATGGACTCTTGGTACTCGAATTACAATTAGGAAAGCGAACGGAAATTAAATATAAGGGCGAGTTGTTGGGTCCTTGGGTAGGCACTAAATCTCTCAAAGAGATTATTGGGTTTACTGCTCTTGTTTCACCGAGTAGCGATATGGTCGAATTAGTAAAATTTCGACTCGATAAATTTTACAAAGAACAGGGTTATCTAAAAGTTCAAACAATCTGCACTCTAGAAAAATTGGATGAAGAATCGAGTAATACAGCTAGTCAACTTCTCAGACTCGAAGTTTCAAAGGGCCCTCTCTTTTATATAGGCAATCAGACTTTTCAGGGGAATATTAATTTCTCAGAGCAAGACATTATGACGTTCGTTACCCGAACTATGCCACTTAAAAAAACAAAAGATCCTTTTCAGGATATCAAAAAGATCCAATTGCAGATTATGACCTTTTATGATGCACAGGGATATCTTGATATGAAACTCATCCCTGAGACGAATCTTGATGTTGCGAATCCTAGGGTGAACGTGACGTGGACTATCGAAGAAGGACAAAAAATGGAAAGCAAGCAATTCTCACTAGATTATGCGAAGGGCTTACCGCTAACTCCTGACTATTTAAAATCTTCCTTGTCACTTCTAATCATGAACCAGGCTAGTGATAATGATTTGATCACCTCAGATCGACCTTTTACCCCTAGCCGAAAAGGCCGCTACGAAGCTACTGCGCGTAAGGAGAGCGATATCAGTCTAACTCTTTATCTTGATGAAACTATTCCGATCTCCAAGGCCCTATTATCTGAAGTTCATTCCGATCTCAGGTTTAAATTAGCTCGTGCAGGCTTTAAAAATCCCATCATCAATATTGATATACAGAACGGTTTGGTAAAATTCGCCATACCTACTCAATCCGCAGATACTATAAATCGAATCATCGTACGTGGTCTTGACACTACTCGTGCAAATACCGTTTTAAATCAATTGAAGATACAACCTAATTATCCAGTAGATCCTCAGCGATTCTCAGCAAGTCAAATTAATCTCTCGTCACTAAATGCCTTTGATCTTGTTGATTTCGAAAGTTTAGAAAAAGTAAAATCTGAGAAGATAGTTTGGAAAAGAGGTGATGTCCTTTTAAACTTGGAAGAAAAAAAACGATGGGACTATACGACAGGTTTTGGTTATGACCGCAGTCAGGGATATTATTTTATCGGAGGAATCCGTAGAAATAATATTGATGGCCAAGGACGGGCAATTGATTTTACGATTCGCGCAGGAGACAAGACGATTCAAAACGAGACCCTAAGAAAATGGTTTCCAACGGGCCAAGGACAGAATAATCGATCTATAGATACTTATGCCCTGGGCTATAACGATCCCTCACCAGGCTTCATTCATGATTGGTTCGATCTTAAGGTTAACTGGAGAACACAAGCTGCTTATATTGAAGAATCACAAGCTGCTTATTTTGCCCGTCGTCGAGTTGTGACTTCTGAATTCGAATGGCGAAGTGCAAATATACAATACAGATTAGGCGAGCGTTATGAGCGTACGGATTTTAATCCACAAAGTTATCAGATTAATCTGTCTGATTTTCTTTTAGATGTCGCCCGAGTGAATAAACAATCCTACATTATTTCAGCGCCTTACTTCATGGCCACTATAGAAGGGCGTGATCGACCCATTGATCCTACAAAAGGCTACTATTTTTCATCACGTTTTGATCTTGCGACACAACTTACTGGAACAAGTCGAGATAGTAGTTATCTTAAAGTAGATTTAAGAGCGCAGTGGAATTTTTCTGTTGGCATGGACGCTCGATACGGGGTTTTTATGATTTCGTCGCGACTAGGTGTTGTGAGGCCCACGGTCTCTGCTATCGAACTCCCTCTTTCTGAACGTTTCTATGGGGGAGGACCCAATTCTGTTCGAGGTGTTGGCTCCGATTTATTAGGTCCAGTGGTGAACATCCAACTACGAAATGTCCAGGGACAACCTATTCCCGGATCTTATCAATACGTTCCCACAGGGGGTGAAATGCTGAGTTTTGCCAGTATGGAATATCGTTTTCCTGTGTGGGGCCAAGATGTATGGGCAGAGATTTTTGTAGACTCAGGTCAGGTCTACTCGAAATTAAATCCAGGACCTCGATTATCTCAAGACTCCGCTCCGTTTCCTGCGTGGAGAACTACCATCGGAGTGGGCCTCATTTTTAAGATCGGTATCCCTGTCAAGATTGAATACGCCCAAGACTTCAAAAAATTGCTCAGCAAGCCTCGAACTCCCATAGAGATACAGACGGAATTGAGGGGAATTTTAATTTCAGCTGGATACCAATTCTAAAGGCCTTTTGGTCTCATGATGTATTTAGGATAAGATGGAGTTTTCGCACGTAGCTCAGGGGTAGAGCACTACCTGGACATGGTAGGGGTCGGGGGTTCGAGACCCTCCGTGCGAACCAATCCTTTTGGTACTCGCTTTGATATCTAGTGGTTTCGATATTTTTAATGCGAACGTTTTAAATACCAAATCAATGCATCAGCATAAGCTTTCTGATCATCCCACATGGCCAAATGGCCCCCATTGGTCTGCCGATAGAAGCCCATCTGAACCTGCTTAGATATCCATTCCATATGTATGGGATCCATCGTGTCGTATGTCGATCCGATAACGAGTGTGGGAACTGTGATCTTAGGAAGATCAACTTTACGATCCCAGCTGAACAGTGTGGCTTCAGGGGGGACACCAAACTCTGAGGGCCCCTGCATATGGACATAGATTTGGCGATTAATTTCATTAAAAATACGAAGAAGTGTGTTGGGCCATTCCTTGAGGGGAGCCCGATATAGATGTTGCGTATAGTAATACTCCATCACCAGCTCCATATATTTCGGATTCTCAAAATCTTTGCGGGCCTCATAAGTCTTAATTTGTTTAAGAACCTCTGGTGGCATTTTAGGGCCTAGAACATCGTTGGCATACTTCACATAATCTGGGATACTCATCATCATGTTGGAAATAATGAGTCCCTTCAGATTCTTTTGATACTTTAAGGCGTATTCCGACGCCAAGATCCCACCCCAAGAGTGACCTAAAAGATAAAAATTGGAACTATCTAGCCCTAAAGCTATTCGTACCTGCTCAACTTCCTCGACAAAGCGAGGCAGATCCCAAAGCGAGAGATCATTGGGTCGATCAGACTTGCCACTTCCTAATTGATCGTAATAAATAAATTCTATGCCTTCTTTTGGCAGGAAACCCTCTAATGGGAGAAATGCTTGATGATCTCCTCCCGGCCCTCCGTGAAGTAAAAGAACCTTGATTCTGGGATTATTTCCAATACGCTTGGTATAAACTTGGAAATCTCCTTTAGGCGTTGTGATCTCTACGTACTTCACACCTCCTTGTTTGATCATTTCATTCGATGTGTAATAACTTTCAAGTGTTGGACCACTCGATCGCCAAAAGATAGCTCCAATGATTAGGCCAAAGATCAAATACTCAGTCAATTTTTTTTTGTCCATTTGTATTTCATCTCCAATAAAATTGATTAATTTATATTAAACATAGTTTTTGGAGATTCATTAGGACCCGGCAATTCATTTGCAGGCTTAATCTTTTGCAGGATAGTAGTTGCAATCTCCTCAATAGATTTATTAGTGGTTGATAAACACGATATCGAGTTATTAAGCATCATTGCTTCAGCCTCACTAACTTCATATCGACAATTATCTATCTTGGCATAATTACTACCAGGCCTTCGCTCATTTCTTATTTCTGATAAGCGAATAGGGTCAATGGTTAAGCCAAATAATTTTTTCTTAAAAGGAATTAATCCTCGAGGAATCTGATTTCTCTCAAAATCATCCGGAGTCAATGGATAGTTTGCAGTTTTGAGACTATATTGCATTGCTAAATAAAGACTTGTTGGTGTCTTGCCGCTTCTAGAGACGCCCAGTAAGATGATATCTGCATCGGCTAAGTTTTGATTAGTTTGTCCATCATCGTGCTCTAAGGAGAAATTGATTGCCTCAATACGATTTTTATAGGCCTGCGTATCGGTATTGTGATGAAAACTTCCTATTTCATGATTAGATTTCATACCCAAGGTCAGCTCTAACGGAGCAATAAATTTCTGAAACATATCCATAATCAAACCATTTGCAGTTCGTACGATAGCATTAGTCTCAGTATTGACTAAGGTAGTGAATACGATGGGTTCTTGACCTGATGTTTCTCCATAATTATTGATCTCTCTCACGGCTTCATGCGCCTTATCAACCGTATCAATGAAGGGCATTCGTATTTGCCGAAATGGTAATTCAAACTGAGTCAAAATAGATTGACTAAACGTTTCTGCAGTGATGCCGGTTCCATCAGACACAATAAATACTGTTCGAGGTTCTGCGTTCATAAGGACTTTTTATAAATGACTATTTCCAAAGGATACAATAGAACTACTCACTCAGAGGTATCTTACGTTCGACCCAGTTTTTCATACTAACAGCCCCTTACTATCACTTTAAAGAGTCATTATGTCCAATGAAAACGATGTAAATGCATACGTTTTGCCCTTTGAGAAATTGCGCATGTCTGACGTTGAGTCAGTAGGTGGGAAGAATGCTTCACTAGGGGAAATGATTTCTCAGCTTACTAAATCTGGTGTTCGAGTTCCTACTGGATTTGCAACGACTGCATTAGCATTTCGTGATTTTCTTTCGCATAATAAATTGACTGAACGCATTAATGACCGTCTAAATAATCTAAATGTAGATGATATGAATGCCTTGGCTCAAGCAGGTATGGATATTCGTCGTTGGGTCGAGGAAGCTTCGCTCCAAGAACGTCTTGTATTAGAAATATCCCAAGCTTTTAAAACCTTAGATGCTGATGGTAGAGGCTCTTTCGCTGTTCGTTCATCGGCAACAGCTGAAGATTTACCAGATGCATCTTTTGCGGGTCAACAAGAATCATTTTTAAACGTGGAAGGTATTGACGATATTTTGTATCGTATTCGTTTGGTATTCGCCTCGCTTTATAGTGATCGTGCTATCTCTTATCGAGTCCACAAAGGTTTTGTTCATGCTGAAATTGCATTATCAGTAGGTATTCAGCGCATGGTTCGATCCGACAAGGCTTCTTCTGGTGTGATGTTCACCTTAGATACTGAATCTGGATTTACAGATGTAGTATTCATTACGTCAAGCTATGGTTTAGGCGAGACTGTGGTTCAAGGCGCTGTGAATCCTGATGAATTTTATGTATTCAAACCAATATTAATAGCAGGTAAGTATCCTATTGTTCGCAGGAGATTAGGCTCAAAATTAATCCAAATGCAATTCGCAGACCCTGGAGAAAAGGGTCGAGTGAAAACTATTGATGTTCCCACGGAGCAGCGTGATTGTTATTCCATAACTGATGAGGATGTATCCGAATTGGCTAAATATGCATTGATCATCGAAAAACATTATCAGCGTCCAATGGATATTGAGTGGGGCAAGGATGGTATTGACGGCAAGATTTATATTTTGCAAGCTCGCCCAGAAACCGTGAAGAGTCAGGTACGAGGTAGGGTTGAAATGCGCTACAAACTGAAAGGTAATGCAACAGTACTCACCACGGGTCGTGCGATTGGCCAAAAAATTGGGATAGGTACTGTTCGCGTGATTAAAGATGCTAGTGAAATGGATCGAGTTCAACCTGGAGATGTATTGGTAGCCGATATGACTGACCCTAACTGGGAACCGGTGATGAAGCGCGCTGCAGCAATTGTTACCAACCGCGGTGGACGTACGTGTCATGCTGCTATCGTTGCACGTGAATTGGGCGTTCCTGCCGTTGTAGGCTGCGGAGATGCAACTGATGTGCTCAAAGATGGAGCTGTAGTGACCGTTTCGTGTGCAGAGGGTGATGAGGGTCGTATTTACGATGGTAATTTAGAAACCGAAGTGACTGAAATTAGTCGCGTTGCTTTGCCTGAGATTCCCGTCAAAATTATGATGAATGTCGGTAACCCTCAGTTAGCCTTTGACTTCTGTCAGATCCCGAATGATGGAGTCGGATTAGCTCGCTTAGAATTCATTATCAATAACAACATTGGTGTTCATCCTAATGCTATTTTGGAATACCCGAATATTGATCTAGATCTGAAAAAAGCAATAGAAAGTATGGCGCGGGGCCATGCTAGTCCTAGAGCATTCTACGTAGACAAATTGGCCGAGGGTATTGCGACTATTGCTGCAGCCTTTCACCCTAAACCTGTGATAGTTCGTATGTCTGACTTCAAGTCCAATGAGTACAAGAAATTGATTGGTGGTTCTCGCTATGAACCCGATGAAGAAAATCCAATGCTCGGATTTCGTGGGGCGTCACGTTATATTTCTGAGGATTTTTCGGAAGCCTTCGCTATGGAATGCGAGGCCATCAAACGTGTTCGTAATAACATGGGGCTAACCAATGTTGAAATCATGATTCCTTTTGTGCGTACCTTAAAACAAGCCGAGAAGGTCATGGGTCTTCTCGGGCAGTATGGCTTGAAACGAGGTGAGAATAACTTACGCGTCATCATGATGTGCGAAATTCCTTCAAACGCCATACTAGCCGAGGAATTTTTAGAATATTTTGAAGGTTTTTCTATTGGTTCAAACGATCTAACCCAGTTAACACTTGGCTTAGATCGTGATTCTGGTATGGAATTACTGGCTATTGATTTTGATGAGAGAGATTCTGCCGTTTTATTCTTAGTAGATAGGGCCATTCAAACTTGTCGAGCAAAAGGAAAGTACATCGGTATATGTGGTCAAGGTCCCTCTGATCATCCGGATTTCGCAAAGTGGTTGATGGATAAAGGCATTTCATCTATTTCTTTGAATCCTGATAGTGTAGTAGATACTTGGACCTTGCTATCAAAGTCAGGGAAGTAATTTAGTCCACTAAATTCTTATTCCACCGTGACACTTTTAGCCAGATTTCTCGGCTGGTCGACGTCGCATTTTCGGAGTAAAGCAATATGGTAAGCCAATAATTGTAAGGGAATCATGAAGACAACTGGCGTTAACCATGGATGGGTCTCGGGTAATTCAAGGGTATCTTTGGCAATAGCCTGAAGCGTTGTATCTCCCTTAGTAACGAGGGCGAGAATCTGACCGCCTCGAGCTGCAGCTTCCTGGAGATTAGATGCGGTTTTAGCATGGTGGGCATCTTGGGGTAATAAGGCGATGATAGGCAACCGTGAATCAATCAGAGCAATTGGACCATGTTTCATCTCGCCAGCCGGATATCCTTCAGCATGGATATAAGAAATTTCTTTGAGTTTTAAAGCTCCCTCTAAGGCGATGGGATAGAGGGGTCCGCGACCTAGGTAAAGAAAGTCTCTAGAGGTATACCATTCGGCTGCCCATTTTTTAACCTCTGCTTCTATTTGCAGAGCTTGTTCTAAGTGAGAAGGTAATTCGCGAAGCCCTTGTAGAAGTTCATTTCGCTTGTCAACGGGAAGTGCTCTCTTGATATCTCCTAATTTCAAAGCTAATAAGATGAGTGCGATGAGTTGGGTAGTAAATGCTTTGGTAGACGCAACACCAATTTCGGGCCCTGCATGAGTTAGTAGGGTCGCATCAGTAAGTCGCGTGACCGACGAGCCTTGCATATTACAGACCGCCAACGTGGTTGCGCCTAATCGCTTCAATTCTTTGAGGGCTGCGAGAGTATCGGCTGTTTCGCCGCTTTGCGTAATTCCAATGGCTAAGGTGTGAGGACCCACAACTGCATCACGATACCGAAATTCTGAAGCGTAATCGACTTCGACTGGAATTCTCGAAAAGGTTTCCAAATAGAACTTACCAATGAGCCCTGCATGCCAACTTGTACCACATGCAACAATTAGAATGCGCTCAATTTTTTTCAAAACCTCGTTTGGAATATTTAAATCGAGAGATACCTCTTCATAACCAATAGGAAGACGATTGTATAAAGTATTTGCAACGGCTTGGGGTTGCTCAAAAATCTCTTTTTGCATGTAATGGTTGAATCCAATTTTCTCAATAGATTGAGGATCGTACTTAATATCTTGAATAGGGCGTTGTATCTCTTTTTTATCGGATGTATAGATACGAACATCCTCTTTAGAAATCTCAGCCCAATCTCCATCTTCGAGAAAAATGATCCTTTGGGTATGTTTGAGGAGCGGAATAGCATCAGAAGCAATAAATATCTCATTTTTACCAATTCCGATAGCCAGAGGGGGACCATTACGAGCGACAAATATGTGTTCTGGGTCATCAGCATTCATGCAAGCAATGGCGTAAATACCTTCAACAAAACTGAGAGCTTCCGAGAAAGCATCTTTGAAAGATAGCCCTTTGCCCATTGATCTTTCTACGAGGTGAGGAAAACACTCTGTATCGGTCTCAGATTTGAATTGAAAGCCCTCAGAAATTAATTGAGATCTGAGTTCAAGAAAATTTTCGAAGATTCCATTATGAACAGCGACTACTTTGCTATTTTTACTCAGGTGAGGGTGTGCATTTTCTTCTGAGGGTCGACCATGAGTAGCCCAACGTGTATGGCCAATGCCAATTTGAGCGTTATGTTGGAGATCAATTTTTGCTGTAAGGTTAGCTAATTTTCCACTCGCACGGATTAAATCGAAGGAGCCGTTATGAATTAGTGCAATTCCGGCGCTGTCATAACCCCGATACTCAAGACTCTGGAGCCCTTCGAGAAGTATGGAAGAACTTTTTCGGTATCCTATATATCCAACAATGCCGCACATAATGTTATTTACCTCAGAACTTATCCTCTCCTAGTCCTCATTTCTTACCTCCGTGGCGTCGATACCACACATTGTGGCAAGCACTTATCGTGTCTGAGGTTATTCGTGTATACGTGGAAAGAGTAGGCTGCGATTGACACGCTCTAAATTACCCTCGAGGCCCACAAGTCTCCAGGCTTGCATCATTGAGACTCCAAGCCAAACCCAAAGAATTCTAGGGTCAACTGGAGTCCTAGCAATTTTCTCGAATGGAATATCTTTTTGAATACCGTACATGAACCAAATAACTACCCCAAATCCGATCACAAGATAGCCCCATGTAATCCAATAGGGACGAATACATTCTTTCACTTTCCACTTTAGGAGTAAATGACGACTTGAGACATCAAGATTTTGTTCTCGAAAATTTAACTCAATGAGTTGATCTACCGAGGGTGCATAGCGATGAATCTTGAGTTCTGCAATTTCTTCCTCTCCGTTGATTTTTCGCAAAAAAGCTGAACGAATTTTACCAACACATTCTTCCCAGTTTGGATTCTCTAAATTAATCCTTAGATGTAATCTTAAAAGCCCCACCCAAAGAATGATCTGTCCTAAAAGAACAAACCAAAGAGAGGTGCCTTGCCACCCCAATGATTTAACAGAATTCAGGAATTGTTCAATATCCACGATTAGGGTACTCCAACTTCTTCAATTTATCATCAGGGACGCATCAGATCCTTAAGTTGATCTAAACGAGACTCTTTATCCTTCAAATCTTGTTGAACTTTCGCCAAAGCTTCGGCGGGGGCTTTAGAAACGAAGTTTTTATTCGCTAGACGCTTTGAAAGAACATTGATTTCTTCAGAAAGCTTGTCATGTTCTTTGGTCAGGAGGGCTGGATCCTTTTGGGTAGGTGCTTGGTCTAATTCGATAGCTATTTTCCCTCGCCCAACAATTGCTATAGAGAGCTTACTTGAGAATTCAATCTGATTTTCAAAGGTAATGCTCTCTAATTTTCCTAGACTCTTAAGCGGCTCCTCAAAATCTTTAACTAGTACCAAAGTAGCGTAAGCTTTGATGCGCTTACCTGGGTCAATTCCTTGCTCGGCTTTCAATCTTAAAATTGCTGAAAGAACTTCTTGGAATTCTGGAATTCTAGAAGAAGGATGTGATTTCTTAAGGAGCAAATGTTCGGAAGGCCATGAACGCTGCCCGAGCAAGTTGGGTTCTGAAGAGGCAAGGCGACCTTTGATGACCCATGCGTGAATCTCTTCTGTCAGGAAAGGAACCATGGGATGAAGCAGGCGAAGGATGATATCGAGGTAATTAAGAATGACAGCCTTTTGTTCACTACTGCCTTGTAGTAGTTGGACTTTTACCAGTTCAATGTAAGTACCACAAAAGTCATCGTAGATCAGATGGTAAAGCTGATCCGCAGCATCGTGGAATCGATAATGGGCAAGGGCCTCAGAAACCTTGGAAGAAACCTCATGAAGTCTTGAGGCCATCCAATGATCCGCTTCTCCGAGAATTATTGGGGAATCGAGGGTAATACCAGGATCTACATTCAGATGAACGAATCGTGCCGCGTTCCATAGTTTGGTACAGAAATTACGAGAAGTCTCTAGTTTTACTTTTGATAGAGCAATATCCGTACCCGGAGCAGACATAGAAATTAATGTAAAACGAAGCGCATCCGTTCCGTACTCATCCATCACCTCAAGAGGATCAATTACGTTGCCTTTGCTTTTAGACATTTTTTGTCCAGACTGATCGCGAACCAATGAATTAAAATAGACCTCCTTAAATGGAATATTATCTGTCCACGTAAGACCACTCATGACCATTCGGGCAACCCAAAAGAAAATAATGTCGTAACTTGTACACATGACGTCATTCGGGTAGTAGCGCTTGAGATCCCCAGTCTCTTCGGGCCACCCCAAAATACTAAAAGGCCAGAGGGCGGAGCTAAACCATGTGTCTAGGGTGTCTGGATCTTGTTTCAATTTGGTAGATGAACATTGAGAGCAGTTGGAAGGGGCTTCAAGGGCGACATTGATATGGCCACAGTCTTGACAATACCAAGCAGGGATTTGGTGTCCCCAAACCAGTTGTCTTGAAATACACCAATCTTGAATATTTGTTAGCCAGTGTTCCCATACAGCTACATGATGATCAGGTGTGAATTTAATCTTTCCTTGACGGACCACTTCAAGTGCTTGTTGCGCACCCTCATTCATCTTTATAAACCATTGGTCCGAAACAAGAGGCTCTAGAACGGCGCCACTGCGTTCCGAAATCGCTACTTGGGAAGTATGATCTTCGATTTTGACGAGACAACCAACCGCCTCAAGATCCTCTAGAATCTTTTTCCTACAGACAAATCGGTCAAGGCCTCGATAAGACCCAGCGGCTTCGGTCATTTTTGCGTCGAAGCCTATAACAGTAATTGAATCTAGATGAAGCCGGAGTCCCGCTGCATGATCATTAGGATCATGAGCCGGCGTGACTTTGACACACCCAGTTCCAAAAGCAGGATCGACAAATGCATCCGCTACGATAGGGATCAGTCGGCCAGTGATGGGTTGACGAATCTGTTTGCCGACGAGGGATCGATACCGATCATCATCAGGATTAACCGCAACAGCAGTGTCACCCAAAAGGGTCTCAGGACGCGTCGTTGTCACCACGATTGACCCTGAATCGTCTGCGAGGGGATAGCGAAGATGCCACAACTTGCCTTGTCGCTCAGTATGTTTAACTTCAAGATCTGAAAGAGCTGTTTGACTAACAGGATCCCATTGGATCATTCGCGGACCGCGATAAATGCGCCCTTGTTGATGAGCTTCAACAAATACTTTTCGGACTGCGGCATTTAAAGAATCATCCATGGTGAAGCGTTTACGAGACCAATCAACGCTAGCTCCCAGGCGCCTCATTTGGTTCTCGATGTCATTTTGATTTTTGTGTTTCCAATCCCAAATACGCTTCAAGAAGGCTTCTCTACCTAATTGATGACGATCGGTTCCTTCTTCTTTAAGTTGTCGCTCCACGATGATTTGTGCCGCGATTCCCGCGTGGTCTACGCCGGGTACCCAGCAAACATCGAAGCCTTGGGCTCGCTTTGTGCGTGCAAGAACGTCGGGAAGGGTGTAACAAAGCGCATGGCCCATATGGAGATTGCCCGTGATGTTGGGAGGAGGTAGAGACATAGAAAAAGGTTTTTTCTTTGAGTAAGGCTTTCCCTCAAAAACACCCTCTTTTTCCCATTGTTCATACCATTTGGTCTGAGCAGCTTGGAACTCGTATGTTTTATCCATCGTAATTTAATCTTACACCGCCACATTTCGGGGGCACCCAATTGATTTATCAACGTAGTGTTCGATTTGGGTCAACTGAAACTAGAATCCGTGGTGTACTCACTCCATCCTGAGGAGGGGATCAATATGAAAAATATTTTAAAGATCTCGTCTATCTGTCTTTTGGAGAACTTTGCCTTTTAGCAAATATTACTTTTGCACAAACCGCAACATATGCACCTGCGGTCCCAGGCAATATTTTCATCAAAAGAATTGTGAAAGTTGCCCCAGGTAACTGGGAAAAGTTCCTTACCTTGCTGAATGACTATTTCACAAAAAACCCTACTCCCGGCATACAAATAATTCTTTTCCAAATCTTCTCTCGTCCGGGCGGTATAAAGGGGACGCATGAGATTGTTCATTACGGAAGCCCGGAAGCCATGAATAATTTCCTAAAGGCTAATTGGGAAGGCTCCATAGATCCAAAATGGATGAAATTTTTTGTTGAGCGTGAAACTCTAGGCCCCTCAGCTGTAGAACATCTTACCGGACGAGTTATCCAATCCTATGGTGAAACATCTAGACTGCCTCTTTAAATCGTTTCTGTCTAAAATGTACCACTTAAAAATCCCGGAAGAATCGTTCGCGCTTTGAAAAAATACTTCGATGCTAATCCACTGCTACCGGGTAACCGTGTTCAGCTAGGAAATGTTGTATCAGGAGCTCAAGCGGGTAGTGTACTGATTGTTAACGCCTACAAAGATTATTTGGCTCTTTGGCCTGATACAAGCAAAATGGATCCCACTATGATGGCGAAATCTAGTAAAGACTATAATCAAGCTTTGTCTGAAAATGGAATAAGAAGAGGGTTCTCGTATGGTCTTCAACTATTCTAGGTTCCTGCTAACGACCTGGTAAATTTCTAGAGGGTTCATTGAAAAAGGGGGCGCGGGCCCCCTTTTTCAATTTCAAACTCAACTGATTTCTTAATAAACCCTTAGCCTATACTTATCTAAAGATAATATCAGCGACTCTACAGCTCCTTATCAAGTGAAAGTATGAATGAAAAATTATTCTAAAAAAATAAAGGCACCCGGTTCTCCCAAGCGAGATGAGCGTATCTTAATGCTCAAGTCGATCTACGCCTCTCGAAAAATTGATGACAAGGAAATTATCGGTAAACGTCAAAACCGTGCCTTTTTTCAAATTAATGGCGCGGGACACGAGGCAGTTCTATCGGCCATGGCTTTGGTAGCAAAGCCAAAATATGATTGGTTTTTTCTCTATTATCGAGATCGCGCCCTAGCTTACGGGCTAGGATATACCGCGAAAGAAATGTTTCTGGGAAGTGTGGGAGCGATCGATGATCCTGCGAGTGGAGGGCGTCAGATGCCGAGCCATTGGGGGCATAAGGATATTAATATTTTTACAACAAGCAGCCCGACAGGGTCTCATCTTCTTCAGGCCGTCGGCGCTGCAGAGGCTATTATTCGAGCAGAGAAACTGAAACTTGCTAAAGATCTTGATATCAAGAAAGATGAAGTAGTTTTTGCTACCACAGGCGATGGAACTTGTTCGGAGGGTGAGTTTTGGGAAGCAATCTCGAACGCTGTGAACTTAAAAGTTCCGATAGTTTTCCTCGTTGAAGACAATGAATATGCCATTAGTGTCCCTAGTGAAGTGCAGTATCCAGGGGGCAATGTAGCGGATCTGTTGAAGGGTTATGCTGCGCATGGCCTTCTGATTATTGATGAAGTAGATGGTTGCGATCCTATTGAAAGTTATCAAGCACTCACTAAAGCCGTCAGCTACACCCGAGCTCGGAAAGGACCCGCCCTTGTGCGTGCTAAAGTCATTCGACCCTACAGTCATTCACTCTCGGATGATGAGCAACTCTACAAAACAGACCAACAACGCAAAGAGGAATTAAGCCGAGATCCCTTCATCAATTTTCCCAAACAACTTTTAAAGTGGGGAGATCTGAAGGAAAAAGAGTGGTATCTTCTCCAACAAGATATCGATCGTGAAATTCAAATGGCTTGGGATGAGGCCTGTGAGGCTCCTCTTCCTCCTCCGAATAGCTTTTATAAACATCTGTATAGCGAAGAGGTGGATCCGACATCGGCTAATTTTGATCGTGAGGTTCCTGATAGTGAAACCTCTGGCGTTAGAACTTTGATTGATAGTGTGAATCAAGTCCTAAAACAAGAAATGACCATCAATCCAAGAATTTTGGTCTTCGGCGAAGATGTTGCGGATGCCAGTCGCTCCTCCCTACTCGGTAAAGTCAAAGGGAAGGGCGGAGTCTTTAAGGCTACGCATGGTCTTCAAACAGCTTTTGGTGACCATCGCGTGTTCAATTCTCCTTTAGCTGAGGCTACGATTATCGGTCGCGCTATTGGTCTAGCGGTTCGTGGTTTTAAACCCGTTGTTGAGGTTCAGTTTTTTGATTATATTTGGCCTGCTATGCAACAACTTCGTGATGAATTGGCTACGATACGCTGGAGAAGCAATGGAGCCTTTAAGGCACCAATGGTGATTCGTGTTCCCATCGGAGGTTATCTTATGGGAGGGTCAATTTATCACTCCCAGTGTGGCGAAAGTACTTTTACTCATATTCCTGGCCTAAGAGTAGTTTATCCAAGTACTGCTTTGGATGCTGCCGGTCTTTTGAGAACAGCTATTCGTTGTGATGATCCCGTTTTGTTTCTAGAACCAAAGCACTTATATCGTCAGACACATAACAAAGGCCCCGAAGTGGATCCTAATTTCATGATTCCTTTTGGTAAAGCTCGTCGTGTTCAACAAGGACATGACTTATCTGTGATTACTTATGGTTCAACCGTTTATCGTGCTGTACAAGCAGCACGAGAGGCTGAAAAAGAAGGTATCTCTGTTGAAATTATTGATTTAAGAACATTAAATCCCTATGACTGGGAATCAATTACAGCTAGCGTAAGGAAAACACACCGAGTCCTGGTTGCCCATGAGGATACGTTATCTTGGGGTTACGGGAGCGAGATTGCAGCTAGGATATCCGATGAGTTATTTCTAGAATTAGATGCTCCGGTGCGACGTATCGGTGCAAAAGATACTTGGGTCTCCTACCAGCCCCTTCAAGAGGATGAGATTTTACCTCAAGCGAATGATTTCCTAGATGCCTATAGAAAACTTAAGTTGTATTAGCTGTTTTTAATCATTGCCAACGACATAAGAGCCATGAGCAAATCTTCGCCTAGTGTGATCCTGGTCATTGGAAGTTTAATAACGGTGCCTAGACAGGCGCAGGGAATCTTTCTATTGGTACGGAGTGCTTGATAAACTCCTAGCGCAGAAAAAAGCATTAGAAAAAAGGTGAATCCATGTAAAAAGAGGGATTCAGTTCCTAGCGCGTATGTGACACCCAAGCCTAACTCCATAAAAGGATAAGCCCAAGCATAAAAGGGCCAATATTGTGCAAGCAAGTCATAGGATCGATAAAAGGTAACAAACCCTGGAAGATTTATAAATTTAAATAAAGAAAAAATAATAAAAAAACCACTCATAAAGTGCCTCATTGCCAAGTTCATATCCCAAGAACCATTGATTAGTTGACCCAAAGCGCATATGGTGATCAGAGTAAAGAAAATTAAAATCAAAGGCAGGAATACCTTGAGAGAATGCGTGGGATTAGCATCATTTCCCCCAGAGATACTATACGAATCCAATGATGCTAAGGCGTTTTTGGCCTGGTCAAAAGAGATTGTTGCATCTATATCAATTGTTGGGGGATCCAAATGTACTTTTACCGAGGGATCTAATGGAGCAAGAGCCTTTTCGATGCGATTGATACATGCATCACAGTGCATACCTGTGACAAAAAAAGTTTTTCTAGTGATGATCATGCTCTTGAGTAGTAGGCGATGATAGAACATCTACTTGACGTCCCTTAAAAATTACCCAAAAGCTGTAGGTAAGCAAAATAAGCCCATTGGCAACTTTAATGAGGGGAAGTGCACCTATTAATTTATTACCAAGAAGAACTACGAGACCTACGATGATCGCAAGGGAAGACCAAGTAATGAGAAATACCCCAGTCCATTCAGATGCTTCTAGAGATTGGCTGACATCATCCGGGACTGTTCCTAAAGGAGATTTCTTTTCACCGAGGAGTTGTAGTCCCTGAAACATCAAAACAAGGGAAACGATGAAATAGAAAATATTGGAAATCATAGATAGTGCTCCGTTCCTTTAGGGTAATACGACTCTAGGGCCTTTATCTAGAGTTCTCTGCTGTTATTTGATAAGGTGAGATATGGCAAATCTTTTTCATGAGGTTGTAGATTCTCGAAGAACAATTCGAGATTTTCTTCCCGATCCCGTCCCTATCGAAGTCCTTGAGCGATGTATTGATGCCGCTTGCAAGGCTCCTAGCTCCAGTAATTTACAACTATGGGAGTTCGTTTGGATTGAGAATCAAGATAAAAGAAAAGAAGCTAACAAAATTTGCTTGAACCAGGGGGCAGTAAAGACCGCTCCGGTCCTCCTCGCCATCGTAACTCACCGCTCTAATTGGAGAAGGAATAGAAATGAAATCCTAAGGATTTTTAAAAGTAGGGGATCCATCAGGCCTACGACACATAGGTATTATTCGACCGTGATTCCTTTCATCTACACAAACGGCCCCTTTAATCTTCTAGGATTTTGGAAACCTTTGGTAGGCCGTTTGATTTCATTTTTTAGACCCACCCCCTCGTTGCACACGCAAACAGATGTTCGTGTGATGTCTCATAAGTCAACGGCTCTCGCTGCAGCAACGTTGATGCTTGCGCTTCGCGCTGAAGGCTATGATTCTTGCCCAATGGAAGGGTTCGATCCTTGGCGAGCCAAGAAGCTTTTAAATCTCAGTAGCCAATCGGAAGTTTGTATGTTCCTTGCTGTCGGTAAGCGATCTCCTAAGGGTCTCTGGTGGGAAAGAATACTTATGCCTCGAACCTGGACGTATCGAAAAATATAAATTCGAGGTATCGGTTGCAAAAACCAATGCTCATTCCCTTCATTGCTTCGCCCTCCAAGGGCGATCGCTTGCGATGGACTTCTCCATCAGCTTTAGCTACCTTAATTGCTTCATGGGATTCCAAAAGGCCCTTGTGGGTTGACGCCCCCTCAGAGTCAGAAGCAGAAACATTGGCAAACGATTTAACCCAAACCCTCGGACCAGTAGGAATTTATTTCTTTCCAAGTTTAATCGACTATATCGCAGGAGAAATTTCACCCTCAGGGTTAATTCTTCAATCTAGATTGAAATGTCTTGCAGCCTTGGCCAATCAAAAAGTGAGGGTTTTGGTAACCGGACCCATGGCTTCTAGAGAGAAATTACCTCAACTGAGTTGGTTCATGACTCAACAAGTTCGTATTGCTCTAGGAAACTCCTTTAATCGCGATCGTCTTCTATTTAAGCTCGTGGGCTTGGATTATGTCCGTACACCTTTAGTGACTCACCCTGGTGAGTTCAGTTCGCGCGGCCTAATCCTAGATATTTGGCCTCATCAAGAAGATCAGCCGATACGGATTGAGTTCGATGGAGACGAAATAGACTCAATCAATTATTTTGACGTACAGACTCAACGTCGCACATCACTGGCTATCGAGATATTTACGCTTTTCCCAAAATGTGAGGGAAATCGAAGTCCCCAGGCAATGATTGATGCATTAAAACTTTGTGCTCATAAAACAATCGGCGCAGATGATGATTTATCTTATCGCATCAATAAAATTAAAACGCAGGGCTATCACTCAGGCGAAGAGCTTTTTTATCCGTTACTTGGACACCCCATTGCAAGTCTAAATGAATGGCTAACTAATTATGATCGTCTCAAGCTAGATCCTAGATGGAGCTCTTTAATAGCTAAGTCGTTTGAAGAAGAAGTTAAAAATGCCCTAATGAAACTAAGAGAAGCTGGAGTCATTTGCCCCGACTTCGAAGATCGTTTTCATAGTGAAGATCTCTCGCCAACAACATGTATGCTCACAGAGTGGAAAGTTGAAGCTTCTCTTGATTTTGGCTATGAGCCAATCCTAGATCATAAAGGAGATATTTCAGCCCTCTTGAAAACCTCAGAGGACTTTTTGAGTCGTGGATATCAGGTGTTGTGGTGTGGCTCTACCGAGGGGACAACGCATCGTTTTTCTGATCTTATCGAAGAGCATCAGATCAAATTTAAAGATAGGACGCCCAAATCTATTCAATGTGATTTGAGTAGTGGGTTCATTTTCCATGACCCCAAATATATTCTGATAACTGAATGGGAGGCCTTCGGTCGAAAGAAAGTGTACCTTCCCAATCAGCGTTCCCGAACCTATGCTTTTCTGAGCGACTTTTCTGATCTTAAGATAGGAGATCCCGTCGTCCATCTTGATCACGGCATAGGAGAGTTTATTGGATTTGTGACCATCGAAGCAGGCGGCGAAAATCATGATGTGGTTCGCCTTCGTTATGCAGATGGCGCATTTCTTGATGTAAGTCTTGAACGAGCAGATTTAATACAACGATACAGTTCTGCGGAGGGCGCACAGCCTAAATTTGATAAATTGGGTGGTACACAGTGGGCCAAAACAAAGCGACGAGCTAAAAAAGCAATTCGAGATCTCTCTGAGGAACTCTTAAAGCTATATGCCAAAAGACAACAAGAGGTTGGGTATGCATTTCAGGTTGACGGTCCTGAGATGGCGGAGTTCGAGTTAAGTTTTTCCTTCGAACCCACTCGTGATCAGATCGAATCCTCGGAAGCTATCAAATCGGATCTAGAAAAATCTAAACCAATGGATCGACTGTTGGTGGGCGATGTGGGCTTTGGTAAAACCGAGGTTGCTATGCGAGCAGCTGCCAAAGTTGTTTTTGGAGGCAAGCAAGTTGCGTTCCTTTGCCCTACGACTGTTTTATGTTTTCAACATTATCGTAATCTCAAAGATCGTTTTGCAGCTTTTCCTATTCGTATAGCAATGATGAATCGTTTTGTTGATAAATCTAAAATACAGCAAATTCGAGAAGACCTAGAAAAGGGAGTTATTGATATTCTTATTGGAACACATCAAGCGCTAGGGAAAGACGTGCGTTTTGCTGATTTAGGCTTGGTCATTATCGATGAGGAGCAGAGATTTGGAGTAGCCCATAAAGAAAAGTTGAAACATTTAAGAGTTAATGTGGATCAGTTGGCCATGAGTGCCACACCTATCCCTCGAAGTCTTCATATGAGCCTATCTGGCCTAAGGGAAATTAGCTTAATTGAGACTCCACCTAAAAATCGTCTTGCGATTGAGACCATTGTTGCACCTTGGAGCGATGAATTGATCCAAGGTGCCATTCATTTTGAGTTAAAAAGAAAAGGACAAGTCTTTTTCGTTCACAATCGGATCGAGAGCATTGAATCCATTGCGGCACGTATTCAAGGTTTAGTTCCTGAAGCTCGGATTGGGATTGGCCATGGTCAACTTCGTGAGCATGATTTAGAAAAAGTCATGCTTGATTTCATGGAAGGAAGAGTAGATGTCTTAGTATCTACTACAATTATTGAGAATGGACTTGATATTCCCAATGCGAATACCTTGATTGTCCATAGAGCAGATCTATTCGGTCTCTCTCAGCTATATCAACTGCGGGGGCGCGTTGGTCGAAGCGAGGTACCTGCGTTTGCTTATCTAATGATTCCTGCTCGAACTGAAATTACTGATGAGGCTCGTAAAAGGCTCAAGGCGCTTGAAGATTTCTCTGAATTAGGTTCAGGATTTAGGATTGCAGCTCTCGATCTTGAACTACGTGGAGCAGGAAATATTTTAGGAGCGGAACAAAGCGGACATATCGGAGCTATCGGATATGAACTCTACATGAAAATGCTTGAGGAATCCGTTCAGGACTCTCGTGGACATCTACCGGACCTTTCAGATGTACATATCGACTTGGGTAAATCCCAAATCTCTGCTGGATGGATCGATCAATCTGCTGATCGTTTAGTTGTTTATAAGCGTATGTCTCGCTTGAAGGAATTGAGGGATCTCGAGTTTTATTGTCATGAACTTGAGGATCGTTTTGGAACCATTATGAAAGATGATACCGATACACGCGAATTCTTTGAAAAAATGAAATTGAGAATATATGCACAAAAATTAGGTATTCTTGAGATTGTTGAGAAAACTAATGATGTCTTTATCAAGATCGCAACAACAGCTCCTGTTGATATGGCTAAAATAATTGAAATGACAGCCCGAATTGCAGGCGCTAAGTTTCATGTCGATGGTAGATTGAGCCTACCATCAAAAGCTAGCACACAAGAAACCCTAGGAATGCTGATAAGTCTATTCAAAACATGGCTTAAAGCCCAAGAAATAGTTTAGTTGTTGTTATAGGGTTAAAATGATTTCCTAACTGCTTTGGGGAGTTACTATGCCGCGACCATTTATATTGCTATCGATAATTTTGAGCTCGGCCTGCCTGCTGGCCCAAGGTAAATTAGGCTTCAATGTTAAAGACATGGATTTGTCTGTTCAACCCTGTGAAAACTTTTACCGTTACGCCAATGGTGGTTGGCTCAAGAGTCAAACTCTTCCTGCCGACAAAGCTCGTTGGGGAAGTTTTAATCAGCTCGCGGATTCGAACCGTGTGGTTTTAATGTCCATCGTTAAAGACCTTTCGGCTTCGAAATCGCTTAAGCTAGGAAGCCCTGAGCAGCGAGTCCATGATTTTTATGCCAGCGCTATGAACACTGAACTTTTGGAAAAAAAGGGAATTGAACCCATGCAGCCTTTCTTGGCACTAGCTGGCTCACTCAAAAGTCAAGCCGATCTCCCAAGACTTCTAGGCGAACTTCATAGCCGTGGCTTTGCCGGAGGATTCTCCATGGGGGTGGGCGTGGATCAGAAAAATAGTAAGCGCCATATGGTCTTCTTTAGTCAAGGCGGAACCACTCTGCCGGATCGTGATTTTTATCTCAAAAATGACTCACGATCTAAGAACATCCGAGACAAATATGTTCCGCATGTCGCTCGAATGTTTGAACTTTCAGGTTTTGAAGCAGTCCAAGCCGCCAAAAATGCTCAAAGGGTTATGACCATTGAAACTAAATTAGCTGAAATTCAAATGGATCGAACAGAAATGCGCGATCCCAATAAGCGTTATAACGTAAGAACCCCTCAGAAATTTCAAGATGAGAATCCAGGATTTGATTGGTCGACGTATATAAAAGGTCGTGGGGTTCCCAAGATTGAAGACCTCAACATCGTTCAACCCAACTTCTTTAAATCGTTCGCAACCTTGAGCGATCAATATTCTACGGAAGACTGGAAAGTTTACCTCCAATGGCACGTCATCAACAGTTCAGCAGGGGCTTTAAATAAAGCCCTCGGCGATCAAGCCTTTGCGTTCAGTAAAGTACTTAGTGGAGTTGAGGTTCAAGAAAGCCGTGATAAACGTATGCTCTCAGTTGTCGACAATATTCTTCCTAACGAGTTTGGCCAACTCTATGTTGCTCGTGCATTTAGTCCGGTTGCCAAAAAGAAGATGATCGAAATGGTCAAGAATCTTCGCCTTGCGTTGAAAGATTCCATCAATAAAATCGAATGGATGGGCCCTGAGACCAAACAAAAAGCCATCACCAAACTCAATGCATTTGGAGTCAAAATTGGTTATCCGGATAAATGGGAAGTTCGCGACTTTGACATTAAACGCGATGATTATTTCGGGAATCTGCGACGTCATAGTGCAATGCGACTCAAAGAAAACATTACCAAGTTAGGTCAAAGCCCCAATAAAGAGGAATGGAGCATGACACCTCCAACGGTCAATGCTCGTTATAGCCCCTCATTGAATGACATTCTTTTCCCAGCGGGTATCTTGCAAAAACCCTTCTTTGATCCTGAGGCTGACGATGCGGTTAATTACGGAGCAATTGGTTGGGTAATTGGTCATGAGATTACTCATGGGTTTGATGATAGTGGTTCTAAGTATGATGGAGAGGGTAATTTGGTTAACTGGTGGACCCCTGAAGACAGAAAAGCCTATGATTATCGAACCGATCTTGTTGTGAAACAATTTGACGCCTATGAACCCATCCAAGGAGAACGTGTCAATGGAAGATTAACTCTAGGCGAGAATATCGCAGACTTGGGTGGCATGAAGATTGCATATGCTGCGTGGAAAATGAGTTTGAATGGTAAACCTTCACCTGTGATTGACGGCTTTACGGGCGAGCAGCGCTTCTTCATTGGTGGTGCTGTGATCTGGCGTCAACTGCAACGCGAGGAAGCCCTCTTCCAGCAACTTAAGACGGATCCTCACAGCCCAGGTGAATTCCGGGTTATAGGCCCCATGAGCAATCTACCTCAGTTTTATGAAGCTTTTGCATGCCAGGCTCCATCTGCCATGGTTCGTGAGGAAAAAATTCGTCCGTCAATTTGGTAGAAGGCTCTGGATTCTAAAAAGGAGGGCCTACAGGCCCTCCTTTTTAATTTGTTTGAATTTATATAGTCCATAAAAGACTAATATAAGCGCTAATCTGAAAGTCGGAGATTACATTGATTAAAGTTATAAACATTGAACCTACGCCAAATCCAAATGCGCTTAAATTTATTGTGCAGCCAGCGATTTTAAAATCCGGTACACGTAGTTTTCAAAATTTTGCTTCATCAATAGGGGATCCACTAGCTAGCTCAATCTTCGCCCTAGGCAGTGTTACCAGTGTTTTCTATATGGACCGCTTTGTTACGGTTAACAAAGACGCCACATCTGAATGGAGCGGTCTTATCGACTCCGTATGTGAAATCATCGAGGGACTAAAAATTGAACCTGAACAGCAGGGAAATTCTAAAATTCAAACCTCAGACGAGCCGTCAGATGAAAAATTAAAGCGGATTCATATATTGTTAGATGAAAAAATAAGACCCGGCCTGGCTGGAGACGGAGGCGGCCTCGAGATCATTTCTTTTGATGGCCAAACCCTTCAAATTAGTTATCACGGAGCTTGCGGTTCGTGCCCCTCTTCTACCTCTGGAACTCTCCGTTATATCGAAGGCTTGCTTCAATCGGAAATTGATCCTTCGGTGCGTGTGATTGCTTATTAGTTAAGAAATCAAGGGGTTTATAGTAGTTGATCCTTGATGAGATAATGGAAATTCACCTCGGCGTGTTTCTTTTCCTTGTGAGGATATATTGGCGAAGAAAAAATCTAAAAAAAATTATCATATTTTATCCCAAGACATATTAATCCATTGGTATGAACTCATGCAGATGGGTCGTGTTCTCGACGACAAGGCACCGAATTATTTAAAACAAGCTATTGGATGGTCTTATCACGCTCCGAGCGCCGGACATGACGGCATCCAACTTGCACTCGGTCTTTCTTTTCGTTCAGGCAAAGACTTTCTTTTTCCGTACTATCGAGATTTAACCACTTGTCTTGCAGCCGGCCTCACTCCCGAAGAAATCATCTTAAACGGTATCTCTAAAGCCTCGGATCCATCTAGCGGGGGTAGGCATATGAGTAATCATTTTGCCAAACCCTCAATAGGTATTCAGAATGTTTCAAGCCTGACGGGTAACCATGCGCAACATGCAACAGGATTAGCTCGAGCAGTTAAAACTTATAACTCGGATGCGATTGTTTTTTGTAGTCAGGGTGAATCGAGTCTCTCTGAAGGTTATTGTTACGAAGCCATCATTGGTGCCGATCGAGAACAATTACCTGTTATTTTCGTAATCCAAGACAATGGCTATGGTATTTCGGTCCCCAAAAAAGACCAGTCAGCAAATACCGATCTAGCCGATAATTTTTCAGGCCTAAATAACCTTTTTATTAAAAAATGTGATGGTATAGATCCTATTGACTCTAAGAATGCTATGGATGCAGCAATAGAGTATGTTCGGACAGGACAAGGCCCGGCTATGGTTTATGCTCATTGCGTTCGTATAGGCGCCCACTCTAATTCGGATCGTCATGAGCTTTACCGATCACCCCAAGAACTTACCGAGGCTAAACAATCGGATCCTCTCCCTAAATTTCGACAATATTGTCTCGATCAAGGTATCTCAGAGTCAGCTCTTCTTGGTATCGAAACCACGAATTTACTTAAGCATAATAAAGCTCACGATGAAGCCATGAAAGCTCCTAATCCTGATCCTGAATCTATCTTTCAATTTGTCTGTCCTGATGGGTGGACCTCTTTTGAATATCCCTCGGGAGAGCATACATCAACCGAAGCGCCTATTAGTATGATTCAAGCACTTAACCAAACCCTCAAAGAAGAATTCAGAGACAATCCAGACACCTATATTTGGGGTCAAGATATGGCGAATTTAGATAAGGGTGGAATTTTTAATGTATCTAAAGGGATGCAACAAGAATTTGGTATCAAAAGAGTCTTTAACGCTCCCATTGCAGAAGATTTCATTGTAGGAACGGCAAATGGCTTTAGTCGGTTTGATAAAAAAATTCGCGTTGTTATCGAAGGAGCTGAATTCGCAGACTATATCTGGCCAGGAGCTGAGCAAATTGTAGAAATGAGTCATGAATATTGGAAAACAAATGGACAATTTTCTCCCAACGTAACTATTCGTCTAGCTAGTGGCGGCTATATCGGAGGAGGACTTTATCATTCGCAAAATATCGAGGGCTGGCTAACAACGTTACCGGGTATTCGAGTGGTGATTCCTGCTTTTGCTGATGATGCGGCGGGACTCCTTAGAACTGCTATGAAATCAGAAGGTCCTACCTTATATTTGGAGCCAAAGTTTCTATATAATTCCAAACTTGCCTACGCCTCTGTCCCAGACCACTTCGCGGTTCCCTTCGGCAAAGCAAGAATTAGAAAATCTGGCCATGATTTAACTGTCCTTGCCTATGGAACAGCTGTGCATTTTGCTTTGGAGGCAGCTCAAATCCTCGACGCGGAGGGACATTCCATTGAAGTGATCGATCTCCGAAGTCTTTCTCCCTTAGATGAAGATGCGATTTTACAATCCATAAAAAAGACCCATCGAGTAGTTATTGCTCACGAAGATAAAGTTTTTGGTGGATTCGGGGGGGAATTGTCAGGTCTTATTGCATCTAAAGCTTTTGTGTGGCTCGATGCGCCAATCGAACGTGTCGGAAGTGAGTTCACCCCGGTTGGGTTCAATCGAATTTTAGAACGAGCAATACTACCTAATACAGAAAAGGTGCTCAAGACGATTCGTCAAACCCTTGCATTTTAATTACTAGGCGTGTTCAAGTTCCTGATAGGCTTTTGTAAGAGTCGTAGAAATTTCTTCAGGACTTTTACCTAGAAAATCACTACGTTGCATCAAGAATTTCAATTGGCCGTTTTCAAGAATGGCTGCCTGGGGTGAGGTGGGTGATATACCTTCAAAATATTCACGAGCTTTAGACGTAGCCTCTTTTTCCATTCCAGCAAATACTGTTGTTAAATAGTCAAATTTTAAACCCTGTTTCAGGGCGTGAATGACTCCTGGACGAGCACCTGCTGCAGCGCATCCGCAAACACTATTGACTACCAAAAGGGTCAACCCCTTCTGATTAAGCGTTTGTTCAACCTGCTGAGGTTCCTTAAGCTCGATAAAACCTACATCCACTAGTTGTTGCCTCATGGGGGCTACCATATGTTCGGGGTAATTCGACATGCCAAACTCCTTCGCTAACATCTATTTTATCCTAGTATTTAGGGCCATTCCACCCCTTGAACTTCCCATTCGGGCAATTCTCAATCAACTAGTCAGTTTGTATTAGATTTCGATGCGTTATCTTGCGATAATCCCATTCAGCCATGTGGGTCATTAAAGGGAGTAGACGATGAAAGATTTTTTCAAATTCTTTTTTGCTAGTATTTTAGCTATTCTGACTCTTGGTTTAATGACCGTTTGCGGTATTGTTGCTGTGGGCGTCGCTGCAGGCTCATCAGATGATAAAGCGGATATCAAAATCAAAAATAAGACGGTTTTGGTTTTTAATATGGATACCAATATCACTGAAGCATCTCAAGAAGATGACCCTTTTGCCGACCTTACCTCTCGATTCACGGGTCAAGGAAATTCAAAATCATTATCCATGACCGATATTATTAAAGGTCTTGATAAAGCCGAGAAAGATGAACGTATTTCGGCTCTTTACATGAAAGGTAATCTTTCGGGAGCAGGTCCTGCAGCTCTCACGGAGATTCGTCAAGCTCTGATTCGTTTTAAAGCTAAAAAACCCATATATGCCTTCAATGTAGGTTGGTCTAAGGCAGATCTAATGTTGGTAGCAGGAGCCACGCGTCTCTATCTAGATCCCATGGGCTCCATAGATGTGAATGGGTTAGCTGCTGAGCCTATGTTTTATGGCGATGCTTTTAAAAAATACGGAATTGATGTGCAAGTCACGCGCGTAGGGAAATATAAGTCCGCCGTTGAGCCTTTCACGACTAATCGAATGAGCGAACCAAGCCGAGAACAAACCACTAAACTACTTACTGATCTGTGGTCCGAATGGAAAATTGCCATAGGCGCAGATCGAAAAATCCAGCCTGATCAAATCCAAACCATGGCTGACGAAAAAGGATTTCTTTTCGCTACTGAAGCCAAATTTATGGGTATGATAGATGAAATTAAAGAAGATAACGAAGTCCTTAATGAACTTAAGAAATTAAGCGGTAAAAAAGAGTCCGATAAAACATTCAATCAAATTTCTTTGCAACGTTATCTCAAAGTCGATGTTGATGGTGCAGCTCCTCGAAGCAGTAAAAATCGTATTGCGGTGGTATTTGCCGAAGGCACGATTGTTGACGGTAATGGTTCCGATGGAGAAATTGGTGGAGAATACCTGAGTCGTGAATTACGCCGGCTTCGTTTAGATTCTGCAGTTAAAGCCATTGTTTTGCGAGTGAATAGTCCCGGCGGAAGTGCCTATGCGTCAGAACTCATTCAAAGAGAATTAGTTTTAGTCAAAAAAGAGAAGCCAGTTGTTGTTTCGATGGGTTACGTAGCTGCCTCAGGAGGTTATTGGATCTCAACGTATGCAAATCGTATTTTTGCCCAGCCCAACACCATCACAGGTTCTATCGGAGTCTTCGGTCTCTTTCCAAGCGTCAAAGGCTTGGCTAACTCTGTTGGTATCACTTGGGACGAAGTTAAAACTGCCAATTTTGCTGCGATAGAAACTACTTCACGACCCAAGACACCAGCGGAACTCGCACGCATTCAGGTAGCCATTGATAAGATCTACGAGGACTTTATTCAAAAGGTTGCAGAAGGTCGTCGTCTTAAACCTGAATTTGTTCAAGAAATAGCTCAAGGACGAGTCTGGTCTGGTAAAGAAGCCATCAAATTAGGCCTGGTTGATGAACTCGGAGGCCTTGGACAAGCGATCGATCATGCAGTCCTCATTGCAAAATTAGGTAATGATTATCAAATTGATTATCCCAAGCCGGCTCAGGGTGTTGTCGAGCAGATTCTCGAATCCTTAGGAGGAAAAGACGACCCCATCGGTTCTGGCAATATGAATGCCCTAGCTCAACAAATCAGAAATCAGTTTAATTGGTTTAATACTCTAAATGATCCGAACGGTATTTATGCCCGGATGCCCTACGATCTCAATATAAAGTAGGCCTATTCGTCTACACTCTGATCGGTTAAGCCTTCAGGAGGATCGACTTCCAACAAATGTTGGGACAGATCGATTTTCCACCACTTCTTGATGTAAGGAATCAGAATGGTAGATTTTGAACTGTCAGATTGAACTATAACCATGTCATAACCCATCGTAGTGGATTCTAGCCTAAGAACTTTACCTACAATAGATCCGTTGGGTAGGGTCACGGATAAGCCGACCCATTCATGCCGAAAACTTTCTCCAGGAGCAAGAGAAGCTTGATCCTCAGGCATCCAAAGACTCATGCCAACGAGAGGTTCAACAGCGGTTCGATCATCAAAGCCCTTCAATCGAATACAAGGTTTATTCTTTTGCTCACGAACATTCACGACTTGACACGCTATGGCCCGATGATCAGGATCCATATCACTCCAATCCACATTAGGGGGACCCAGAAGGAGACCTTCTCGATGGGGGAGTAGAGCGGGGTGGTCTGTGGTGGAAAAAAGGATCAGTTCTCCCTTAAGGCCTTGAACCTTGGAGATCTTACCGATTAGGATCACAATAATACTTCTAAGTTCATGGGGACCTTAAAGTAAACACGCCGGGAATCCCAGCCTTTTTGATAAATAATAGGAAGCCGATTAGATAATAGAGTGTCTCTTGAAGAGTTCTGCGACTGACTCTGAGGGTTTAGCACCCTTAGCAATCCAAATTTTAGCTCGTTCGACATCAATTTTAGTACCTTCGGGAGAATCATTTTTGGGGTTTACATAACCCAAAACTTCGATGGATTGACTGGTAGGGATTTGAGCATTTTCAGAAACCACAATTTGATAAAAGGGTTTATGTTTAGTGCCATTTCTAGCTAAGCGTATAGATAACATTGAATCTCCTGAACTTCTTAGTTTACCCAATGAAACGGCTCTTTCCAAGCCGAAAGAGACTTATGATCCCTAGAATCATGCGTGAGACTATAAAAATACCCAACAATTCCCCTGAGGACCCTCTATTTTATGACTAATCGATTAATCGAAAGCTTAAGTCCCTATTTGCTGCAGCACGCGAATAACCCGGTGGATTGGTACCCGTGGTCCGAAGAGGCCTTGGAAAAAGCTCGAAGTGAGAATAAGCCCATTTTCCTATCTATTGGTTATAGCGCCTGTCATTGGTGCCATGTAATGGAACATGAGTCTTTTGAACATGAACAAGTTGCTGAAGTCTTAAATCGTGGATTTGTGTCGATTAAAGTCGATCGTGAGGAGCGCCCTGATTTAGATGATCTCTATATGGATGCCGTTCAATTGATTACCCGAAGAGGAGGATGGCCAATGAGCGTATGGCTCACCCCCGATCTCAAGCCTTTTTTTGGAGGAACCTATTTCCCACGAGAACCCCGCCAAGGAATGCCTGGTTTTATTCAGCTGCTCGAGAATATTGAAAAACTATGGTATGAAAAATCCCAAGATTTAACACTTCAAGCCGATGAGATCGTCGCAGAGTTGCAAAAAATGTCTACCCCTGAAAGCAATCATGCCCCCCTCAGCTCAAAAGTGATAGATCGAGCGCTTAGACAGTTGTCTCAAGAATTCGATGATGAGTGGGGAGGCTTCGGTTCGGCTCCTAAATTCCCTCAACAGATGGCTCTTGATCTTATTTTTAAACATAATGAATCCACATATCAAAGGATGGCTTTTAAAACGTTAGATGCCATGTGGGAAGGAGGCCTGTTTGATCATCTTGCTGGTGGTTTTGCTCGTTATTCGACCGATAGAGAATGGCTAGTTCCTCATTTTGAAAAAATGCTCTACGATAATACTCAATTAGCCTCCATTTATTTTGATGGCTATCTGCGATCAGGACAGTCTAACTATCGTGTCATCGCTGAGGAGACGCTCGATTATCTGTTACGTGATATGACGGATTCCGGAGGGGGCATTTACTCCACCGAAGATGCAGACAGTGAAGGCGTCGAGGGTAAGTTTTATGTTTTCTCTGAAGAAGAGGTCCAAAAGTGTCTCGGTTCAGATGCCAAAGATTTTATGCGTATATTTGGAGTCACTAAGGAAGGTAATTTTGAGGGGCATAATATTCTTCATCGGTTCTCAGGTATACAAGCAGCTCCTTTGGGCAATGAAAAGGAAAAAATCTGTAAAGACAAACTCTTACATTATCGAAATCAACGCATACGACCCCACTTGGATGACAAGATCTTGGCATCGTGGAATGGTTTAGCGCTCTCTGCTTTTTCAAAAGGATATCGAGTAACCAACCAAAAAATTTATCTCGATCAAGCACAAAAAATAGCTCAATTTTTAATGACACAACTCTGGGATGGTACGAATCTTTATCGTGTATACCGAAAGGGACAACGCCATACCCACGGATTTTGTGAAGATTATGCTTTTGTGGCTAATGGTCTTATCGATCTCTATGAAGCGGACCATAACGAACAAGGGCTTCATCAAGCAAAGGTGCTCGTCGAGAGTTTGATAACCAAATTTTATGATCGAGCCCTCGGTGGTTTCTATTCCAATGATCCTCAGCGGCCCGATACCCTCTTTTCCATCAAAAATGTCTATGATCAAGCCATACCAAGCCCGAATTCTCAAGCTCTGCGAGCACTCATCCGCTTGGCGAGGTACTTCGTGCTTCCCAACTATATTGAAATGGCAGAACAATCCTTCAAAGTCTGTGGGAAATGGCTCGAAGAAAGACCCCGCGCTATGCTCAGTATGCTTTCGATATTAGATACGTATCTAAAACCTTCTCTCGAAGTTGTTATGGTGGGTGATCCTGAGCATCCTTTGATTGTTGGAGCTTTAGCATCCCTGAATCGGAAGTACTTACCCCAACTCAGTCTTATCGTTGGGAAATCGGGATCTCTTCCGCATTATCAAGGACGACAGGGTTTACCTCACAAGCCGTCTATCTACATCTGTGAAGGACAAACTTGCTCAGTCCCCTTGGATCAACTCGAAGTTTTCAATGAATTAATTAAAAAATACTGAAGCCTCGTCGATCACCGTGTTGCCATTAAATGTCCAATGGCAGTCGCAGCGGCATCGGCTGCATCGGAGGGCAATTCTTCTTTAAGTCCCAAAATCAGCTTGACCATCTTACCTACTTGATCTTTACCCGCCCATCCATACCCACTGACCGCTTTTTTGATTTGCATAGGGTTGTAATCTCCTACCTCAAGATCAAAAAGAGACCCCGTTAGGAGAATAGCGCCGCGAATTTGTCCTAATTTGATGGCCGTAGCTGCATTTTTTTCCACAAAGGGAGATTCGACAGCCATAAATGTCGGTTGGTGACTTTTGATGGCTTGAACGAGGGCATTGTGAATCTTGAGACAACGCTCAGGGAAGGCTTCACTACTCTTGGAACGAACAACTCCAGAGTCTACTAATATGAGTTGATTACCTTTTTGTTCAACGATGGCCCAACCACAGGCAATGGATCCAGGATCAACCCCCAAACATCGTCTTGCTGCTTTAATCACCATAACCCTAGACTATAAACCCTTAGCGTTTCTTTTTTTTGCCTTTTTTAGGGTGACCTGAAGAACGATCTTTGCGCTTATCTTTTTTAGATGACCAAGGGCGTCCTGATTTACCACTTCTAGCGGGCGGTCGTTTGGGTTTTTCGAATAAATCTTGGGTTCTTGCACTCTTATTTGGCTTAAAACTGAATGTTTTGCCCTTACCATCCTTTGCCTTGGCATCTAGTATCCAACCGAAAATACGGTGTTGATCCTCATCAATCCCCGCCACCTCAATCGTCACAAAATCACCAATGGCAATAACGACGGCTCCCTTAGAGCCGACTAGTTTTATTCTATGTTCATCGACTTTAAAATCAAACCCTAGAGATGCGATAGGGGATCCTATTTCTACAAAGGGATCGAGCAGCTGAATATAGACGGCCTTAGGAGAGAATCCTTGAACAAAACCTTGGAATGTTTTACCGATAAAAGGACGCATAAGGTCGCACGCTTTCCAACGAACATTTTCTCGTTCGGCCTCAACAGCTTTTTGTTCAGCATCGCTGCATTCCCGAGCAATACTTGAGAGTTGTCCGTGGAAATTTTCAGGAAATGGCTCTTTTCTTAAGATCTTCCGAAGACTTCGATGGACAATCAAATCGGGATAGCGACGAATAGGGCTCGTGAAATGCAGATAATCTTTTAGTGCAAGCCCTGAATGGCCGATATTGTCGGCACTATACTCTGCGCGCTTAAGAGATCTGAGTAACATCGTATTCATCAAGGCCTCGAGGGCACCACCACGAACCTTATCGAGTAACCGATTGAGATTATCTGGGCTAGGGGCGTCGTGTACGCCTAGAAGACCAAAAGCTCTAGCTAAGTTTGCAAAAACTTCTAGTTTTATAGGATCGGGCTCATCATGAATACGAAAAATAGTGGGAATTTCTTTGTTATTGAAAAAGCGAGCGACAGCTTCATTAGCCAGCAGCATAAATTCTTCAATCATCTTATGCGCGTTGTGACGTTCATAAGGATTTGCTCGAATAACTTTACCTTTTTCATCGAAATGAAACTCAGTTTCTTCGGTATCGAGATTGACTGCCCCACGTTTCAACCGTAGCGCCTTCAAACCTTCAGCTACTTCGAGACCGGTTTCCAACATATGACAAAGTTCAGGTCCTAGAGTGGCTCGCAGGGCGGGTTGCTTATCAATACAGGCATCGCGAACATCATTATAAGTAAGGCGTTTTCTAGAATGAATGACCGATTCAGAAAAAGACGTATGTGTGATGTCAAATTGAGGTGAAAGAGTGATCCAAGCCGTAAGCGTTAATCGATCTAACCCTTCTCGGAGACTGCATAGATCTCCACTCAGCCGCTCGGGGATCATTGGAATACATTCATCCGGGAAATAAACCGATGTCCCGCGAAGTCGTGATTCTAGATCTAGAGGGCCCCCTTCTTTGACATAAAAACTGACGTCTGCAATATGAACACCGAGCAGCCAACCCCCTCCTTGATGTCCAGGAAGTGCTTCAAGCGAAATAGCATCATCAAAATCTTTAGCTGTGGGCGGATCAATCGTACAGGTCAAGCGCTTACGAAGATCTTCACGGTTATGAAGCCATTCAACGGGAACGGAAGTAGGGAATGGTGCTAATTCTTGCATCACTGCAACAGGAAATGTCTGTCGAATACCAAACATTTCTGCTGTGAGTCTATTCTCAACTCGAAGATCGCCCTTTTTTCCTAAACGAGCAACGACTTTACCTTGAAGTTGACCTGATCCTTTTTCTCTTTGGAGTTCAACGCTAACCCAATCTCCGTCCTCGGCTAAATCAGAGGGAGGAACAGCAATCATCGGTCCAATACGTTGTTCTAAGGGTAGTACGCGCCACCCCCAAGATTGTTTTTGTAGGGTACCGGCAACAGCCTGGGTTCCAAATTTAATGACTTTGACAATACGAGCTTTAGCGCGACCGTTACGATCCTCGCCAGTAATCTCGGCTAAAACGTAGTCTCCATGAAGAGCTTCATGATGAGTTCCCCATTCAACTAATACATCCGATCCTTTTGCAAAAGTTCCCAGCGGTCTTAAAAATCCCGAAAAACCCACACCATCGGGATGACCCAAGTACTTGGCTTCAAAAGTTTCTAAAAATCTCAGACTACTTTTGGGTGCAGTAGAAGTTGATCGTAAAGATCGAGCGGGTTTAGGAGTCACAAAATGACCTATCTGCCGAGGACTTCAAGAAGAGGGTCCCTCAAGGCCGCGAATACGTTGTTTGATTTTTAATAAATCGGTTCGATGGATGGGTTGGGCAGGGACACCCCCCCAGGTTTCTTCGGCGGGAACTCGGGCTCCAGGAAGGATGACCGAATGGGGAAGAATCACAGCCCCTTCTTTAATTTCAACGTCTCCCATGACCAATGAACCGGCTCCTAAGGTAACGCGATCATGGATTTTCACTGGAGCAATAACTAAATTACCTCCCCCACCATAATGAGCAAAGATTCGAACGCTACCTCCTATCGTGACATCATCTCCGAGTTCGATAAAAGCTGGATCACTAATATATTCCGTATTGATAAAGGCATGTTTCCCAATTTTCATACCCATACCCTTGAGAAAAAGAACCCCAAAGGGAGTTAGTGTAGCGAAAGGCAAGAAAGTGAATCGAACAAGATAGAAAAGTCCATTATGAAGAAACCACGGAACAGCATGAATGGTATAGTAACCACCTTTGAAACTTTTAAATCGAGTAGGTAAGACGAAATTGAGAATACAGACAGTTACCATGAGCGAAAGCCCGAAGACAAAGAATGCTAAGGCATAGGCAAAACCCATGACAAACCAACCCAGCCAACCAGCTGATGCATGCGGAAGAATGAAAGTAACAAGGACTTGGCCTGCCCAAATTGCTGGGGCAAGCGCTACGCCAAAGGCCAATGAAGCCAGAATATACATGAGAATAACTGCAATCAAATAACTGGTACGTGCAAATCGTCTCAGTAAAGCTTCGAATATATTAACAGGGGGAGGGTTTTTAGACTGATCTTCTGCAAACAGTTTTTTGGGTTTTGAGGTCGTGTCTTCCATGCCTTTAGACTAACCTTGATTGCTATCGATACACTATATAGATATGCGTGTTGCCCTAATTAGACTCTCTGCCATTGGCGATATTTTAAGATGTCTTCCAGCTTGGCAAAACCTTCATGAAGGTCTACCTGAAATAGAGTTCTGCGCGGTTATAGAGGATAGACATGAATACTTATTGAAACCTTTCAAATGGATTCATCCTGTAGTTTTAGAGAGAAAAAAAATCGGCAATCCACTTAACGCTATGAAAGAATTTAGGATAGTCGCCGATCAAATTAAACATTGCGAGGTATCTCTAGATTTTCACGGTGTGTTTAAGTCTTCTGTAATTCCTTATATTGCTAGTATTCCGGTTCGATGGGGAGATGGTATTCACAAAGAAGGAGCACACTGGTTTCAAAATCAAATCCTTCCTTATAAAAATCAATCCCGATATGATCAAGCACTCGGGCTCGCTGAGGCTTTTGGTCGCTCTCAAAATGTAAAGCACCTAGGACAATTTAGATCTCTTCGAAAGGTTATTTTTGGCTCAGAAGCTCCAGAAGTAATTTCTAAACCGACAAAAATCTTGCTTGTACCGGGAGCATCACTTCGTGGAGCCCATAAACGGTGGCCCCTGAATCACTGGTTAAACTTAGCCGAGCAGCTAAAGAAAAAAAAGGATCTAGCTTGGTGTTTGGGGCCCGGAGAAGACCATCTACGTTCATGGTTGATCGAGGCCTCAGACGTACCCGCACTACCGAAATTGCCTTTTTGGGAAATGGCTGAGCAATTAATTCAATATGATCATGTGATTTCAGGAGATACCAGTATTCTGCATTTAGCGGTAGTTCTTGGAATTCCTGTTACCGCTCTGTATGGACCCTCAGATCCTATCATTGCTGGCATTCCGTCATCATCAGGAAAAATATTGAGTAATCAGATCGATTGTTCACCTTGCCGTGATCGCGGTTGTCAAAGAGTCACCTGCCTACAAGATTTGAGGCCGAAGCAAGTTTTAGATCTTCTAGAATTTAGCGCCTAAACCATTTGGACTGACCATCTCGAGTGTCCTCGAGCGTAATACCTTGAGACTGTATACGATCTCTAATTTCATCAGCACGCTTCCAGTCTTTATTTTTCTTGGCATCGATTCGTTCTTGTATTAAGGCTTCTATGTCGCCATCAGATTCGTTCATAGTCCCAGGCCAAGCTTCAAAGATCCCATTAGTTTCATCTAAGAATGACAGAACTTGTTTTCTTTCATGCGAACTGAAAGGGACTTGATCATCTAGGGTATTGAGGTCTGAAATCATAGTAAAAAGAGCAGCTAGAGCTTCGGGAGAATTCAGATCATCTCGCAGCGCTGCCCAAAATTCTTCTCTTGCTTTGTTAATCCGGTCGACAGGCCCCATAGGTCCATCCCACGAGGCGATACTCTCTGAAACAGGTTCTTCCATGCGACGTCTGAAATTTTTGATTCGCTCAATGGACGCCTTCGAAGCCTTGAGACCCTCAAAAGAGAAATTAAAAAGTTTTCGATAGTGATTACTTTGAATCATGAATCTAAAATGGATCGGCTCAATACCCCGTTCTATCAAATCTTTCAGGGCATAAAAATTTCCCAATGACTTTGACATTTTTTCATTCTCAACAAGTAGAAACTCACCATGGCTCCAATGGGTCACCCACGGATGACCTAAGCAACCCTCGCTTTGGGCTATTTCATTTTCATGATGAGGAAAAATAAGATCCACGCCCCCTGTATGAATATCTATATGATCTCCAAGAATATTCATCCCCATCGCTGAGCACTCAATATGCCAACCGGGTCGCCCTGGGCCCCAAGGAGAATTCCAAAAGGGTTCGGCAGACTTAGCAGCCTTCCATAGAACAAAGTCACTTGCATGCTCACGATCGTATTCGTCCTGATCTTTTGCTTCTGAAGTGCTGGCATCCAGGGAAATCCTAGATAATTGACCGTATCCCTCAAAATTCTTGAGCCGAAAATACACGGAACCATTTTGGGTATAGGCAAGATCTTTGCATATCAGTTGCTCTATCAATTTGATCATTTGAGGAATATGGTCAGTAGCTTTTGGATAAATAGTAGCAGGCATAATTTTGAGGGCTTCAAGATCCTTAAAAAAAATATTTGTAAAGTGATCTGTGAATTCGCTCATTTTTTCATGTCGATCATCATTACTCACTTTAGAATGCAGGCCTACCTGAGAATCACGGATAATTTTATCTTCAACATCCGTTATATTCATGCAATGGGTAATAGAGAAGCCCGAGGCAGATAATACTCTTTTTAAAAGATCCTGAAAAAGGAAAGTTCTTAAGTTTCCAATATGTGCCACGTTATAAACTGTGGGTCCGCAAGAGTACATCCTAACTTTCCCCTCTTCGTAGGTTTTAATTGCCTCTACTTTGCGCGAGAGGGTATTAAAAAGAGATACGGGTTTGAGGAGGATCATGATTAATCGTAAAGGCTATTAGTCATGTTGAGGGGATCGAATTTGTTGAAGGTATTCAAGCCATTCAGAGGGCATAGATACCGATTTCCCATTTGTGTTCGTCACTAAGTGTTCGGTATGCCCAGTGGCAATCAACCGATCACTAACCAAAATACGGTAGAAGAAAGTTGCTCCTCGTGCATGAATTTTAGTAAGATCTGTTTCGATATTGATACAGTCTCCATAACGAGCAGATCCTCTATAGATGACGTCAACACCGATGACAACTAACCTTAAGCCTTTCGATTCAAAATCTTTATAAGACTTACCACCATCTTTCATAAAGTCCGTCCGGGCAACTTCCATCCAATGAAGAAAGTTTGAATGATGAACAATACCCATGGCATCGGTTTCTACATACCGAACGTCCAAAGTAGTTCTAGAAATCATTGCGCACCAAGATATTCGAAGGTTAAAAGTATTTTAGGGTAATATATAGATATTACTAGGAGATTCAATGAAGAAAGTCTTACTATTGCTGTTTGTTTCATCACTAAATTTGCTTTCAATGCAAGAGGTGAAGTGGGAAACGAATTTAGAAAGTGCTTTGATTCGCGCTAAAGCTGAGAATAAGATTGTCTTTGTTGACGTTTGGGCCGCTTGGTGTGGTCCTTGTATACGCCTTAAAAAAGAGGTCTTTCCTACTCCGATAGCTCAAGCAGCCTTGGCTCAGGTGATTCCTTTAGATCTCCAAACGCGCACTGAAGATAACAGTGCAACTCAGAATGTATGGGCAGAAACGGCCTATAGCATTGAAGCTTATCCCTCTATGTTGTTTTTGGATCAAAATGGTAAACGTATTGGGAATATGCAACTTGGTTTTATAACGCCTGAAAAGTTAAGTTCATGGATCTCAGAAATGAGAGCCTCTTATTCGAAGAAACCATCAAAGTAGAAACGACAGAAGCGTTCATAAAAAAAGCCCACTCTTGTGGGCTTTTTTTATACTTAGGAAAAAATTAGCCCATAATACGGCGTTCTTGTGCCAAACGTTTGAGAGATTTCTTGCGAGCAGCTAACATCTTACGTTTTCTTTTAGTGGAAGGTTTTTCAAAATGTTGTCGCTTTTTGAGTTCGCTCAAAATACCTGACTTCTCGCATTTGCGCTTGAAGCGCCTTAAGGCATTTTCAAAAGTTTCGTCTTCTTTAAGTTTGATTAGCGGCAATGTAGTCCCCCCCTTCATAATGGATTTACTGGTAAACCTAAGGTTTCCTGCAGATCTATTAGTTTATCGTTCTTATGGCACACTGCCAACCTTAGATCTGAACTATTTAGAGTTTAGTACTGCAATTTAAACAAACTAAAGCATCAGGAAGGTGACTTTTTCCGCATTTAGGACAATAACGTGTTTTAGCCTTCATACGTCGTCTCAACCGAAGATAAAGTAAGACAAGTAAAATGAGGATAATAAGATTCTTTTGACCTGAGGACAACCAAGGAAACTCTGAAGGCGGAACTACTTCTGCCTCTGTCAAAGAAATGCCTGAGGGTTGACCCATTAAGAATCGACCTTGAGAATCGCCAAGAAAGCCTCTTGTGGAATTTCGACAGAGCCAATCGATTTCATTCGTTTCTTTCCCTCTTTTTGTTTCTGGAGTAGTTTCTTCTTTCGCGAAATATCGCCACCATAACACTTGGCTAAAACGTCTTTACGACGCGCTCGTACATTGGTTCTTGCTACAATTTTCCCTCCAATGGCAGCTTGAATAGCGACATCAAACATTTGAGTGGGTATGACTTCTTTCATTTTGGCTGTCAAAGCGTGACCCAAGGTCACGCTCTTTGAACGATGAACTAGGACCGAAAGAGCATCGATCGGTTCAGAATTGACCAAGATATCCATTTTGACGAGATCAGATTCCTGATAATGCTTCAGATGATAATCAAAGCTGGCGTAACCCTTTGAAATTGATTTGAGCTTATCGTAAAAATCAAGGACAACCTCATTCAAAGGTAAAAGGTAAACCAACATGACGCGATCCATACTAACATATTCGAGTTTTTGTTGAATACCGCGTCGCACTTCGCATAATTTGAGTAGTCCACCTACAAATTCTGTCTTGGTGATGATAGTAGCTTCAATCATAGGTTCTTCAATATGATGAATATATTGAGTGCTAGCTAATTTAGATGGATTATCGACTATTTCTTTACTGTTGTCGTTCAAATAGACTTCATAACGAACTGAAGGGGCTGTCGTGATCAAGTCGAGATCAAATTCACGCTCCAATCGCTCTTGAACAATTTCCATATGGAGAAGACCCAAGAATCCACAACGAAAACCAAAACCTAAGGCAGTACTCGTCTCAGGCTCAAAAGTGAAACTACTATCATTGAGGCGAAGTTTACTCATGGCATCTCGTAGATTTTCAAAATCATCGCTAGATGTTGGGAATATACCTGCAAAAACAACCGGTTGTACCTCTTTAAATCCCCTTAACATCAATTCTGCAGGCTTACGCGTATGGGTAATAGTATCTCCAACCTTCACATCTTTTAATTCTTTGATCCCTGCCATTAAGTAACCTACTTCACCTACTGAAAGCCGATCAACTTTAGTCATTTTGGGATCATAGATGCCAATTTCTTGGACATCGTGATCTGAACCATTACTCATGAAGCGAATTTTGTCTCCAGGCGTTAGGGTACCCTCGAAAACGCGAATGAGACTAACGATTCCTCGATAAGGATCGTAATAAGAATCAAATACAAGAGCTTGCAGTGGAGAGGCTCCGTCACCCTTAGGGGATGGAATGTATTCAACGATACCCTCTAAAACTTTTTCGCAATTAAGACCTGTCTTTGCACTTACTTCAACTGCGTGAAGGGTATCAACTAAGCCGATCACGGAATCGATCTGCTCTAAAACATGAACAGAATCAGCCGAAGGTAGATCGATTTTATTTAGTACGGGAAAAATCTCTAGTCCGTTATCGAGGGCAAGATAAGTATTTGCTAGTGTTTGTGCCTCTACGCCTTGTGTTGCGTCCACAACTAAAATGGCACCCTCACAGGCAGCCAGGCTTCTTGAAACTTCGTAGGTGAAGTCGACATGACCAGGTGTATCAATCAGATTTAGGGTATAAATATTGCCATCTTTATACCGATACTTCAAAGTTACTGCATGAGCCTTGATGGTAATACCGCGTTCGCGCTCGAGGTCCATATCATCAAGAATTTGTGCCTGCATATCTCTTGAGGCCACTGTTTTGGTGATCTCTAATAAGCGATCAGCCAAAGTGGATTTACCATGGTCAATATGAGCAACGATAGAGAAATTTCTTATTAGTTGAGGGTCGATCAAGCTAGTTTCCTAAACCTTATTGTATCGGTGGGTCGGCGAATTGAAATTATTAATATATTGACTCCATCTAAACTTCGTTAAAGTTAGTCAATACACAGGAGAGAAGAATGCGCTATTTTTTTCTATGCGTCCTTTCGCTGGCATTGCTTGCCCAAACTCGCCCAGAGACCCTCATTAATAAAAAGTTGGACGCTTGGCATGTGGCGGCCTCTCAGGCTGATGAAAAGGCCTATTTTGATCTTATCCACCCCGAAGGGATCTTCATGGGAACCGATGCGACAGAACGTTGGACCAAAGATCAATTCCTAACCTATGCTCGCCCGTTTTTTTCGAAGGGGAAGGGTTGGTCTTTCAAATCTATTCGCCGTTCAGTTACCTTTTCAAAAGATGGTCAAACGGCTTGGTTCGACGAGGATTTAGATACACCAAACTTGGGACCTGCTCGGGGAACCGGAGTATTGGTACAAACTATTTCTGGTTGGAAGATTATTTTGTACAATTTAACTATTACAGTTCCTAATCCTCTAATGCCTAACATTAAAAATCAAATTGAGCTCTTTTTGAAAAATACTTATAAGGGAGATTTATGAATGTTCGATCTTTTGCCTTTCTTCTTATTTCAGCTTTTCTGATCGCCCAGACTCCCGAAATATCTAAGTCGATCTATGACAAGGCACTGATATCAAATGAGGCTTACGAAATGCTTGATGATTTGACTCTTAACGTGGGGCACCGTCTTAGTGGATCCGAGAACTTCACCAAGGCGATGGCTTGGGGAGTGGCACAGTTGAAAGCAAAAGGTTTTGAGAATGTACGTATTGAAAAAGTTATGTCTCCACGTTGGGTTAGAGGCAAAGAGTCGATTCAGCTCATTTCACCAAGGCCTATTAATTTAACTATGTTGGGTGTAGGAATGAGCGTTGGGACCCCCAAGGAAGGCATCACTGCCGAGGTTGTCATTGTAGATAGCTTCGAGCACTTAGATAAACTAGGTGAGCAAGTGAAGAACAAAATTGTTTTATTTGATGTCCCATTTGTAACTTATGACAAATCTGTATCCTATCGTTCTAGTGGTGCTAGTCGCGCAGCTCAATATGGCGCGATGGCTTGTCTTGTTCGATCAGCTGGGTCAAGCAATTCGAATACTCCACATACCGGAACCCTGTCGTATGATCCACGCTGGCCTAAAATTCCTGCGGCAGCCTTAAGTCTTGAACACGCTGCTCTACTGAGGCGCATGTCAGAAGCGAATCAAAAGGTAATTGTTAGATTAAATATGGAAGCTGAGCAACTCTCTGATGTCGAAGAGGGTAATGTTATTGGTGAGATCATGGGGTCGAAAAACCCTAAAGAAATTATTGTTCTATCGGGCCATTTAGATTCGTGGGATGTAGGCCAGGGGGCCCAGGATGATGGTGCCGGTTGCGTTATTGCTATTGGAGCAGCTAGTCTGCTGAAACAAATGAATATTGTCCCCGAGCGTACGATTCGTGTCATATTATTTGCCAATGAAGAAAATGGCGTAGCTGGAGGCCGTAGTTATCGAGATCAAAATAAACTTAAACTCACCAAACATATTGCTCTTTTGGAATCCGATTCTGGTAATGGGAGGATCACCGGATTTACTCTTGATCTTCCCGGACGTCCTGCTAGGCAAAGGGGAGTTAATCTTTATGACAATGGAAACCTAAAGGCTGATCCCGGACTTCTATATCGATTTCAGTCATTAGCAAAATTTCAAGAGGTCAGTGGCGCCAAAACCTTTACCCTTGGCATGTCAGGAGTAGACGTATCTCCCATGGTTGAAGCAGGATCAGTTGGCATAGGAGCTAGCCATGATATGTCGAAGTATTTTGACGTCCACCACACGGAAGCTGATACCTTTGACAAAATTATTAAGGGAGATTTGCAACACAACGTGGGTTCCGTCGCGATCTTAGCCTATACCTTGAGTTTTGTATCGACTCGACTCCAGTAGAATCAAGTGGATTTTCCGTTTAAAATTCAAAACTATACGACGGCACCCCACATGGTGCCCTACCATGGGCCCTTGTTCAATAAAAATCCTGATCCTCGATATCTCGAAGCCAAGAAAAATGAGCTAGATCTTTTCGGGGAAGACCTCTTCGGTGTAACGTCCAGTGCTAAATCTGCTTCTTTAGTCGCTAGGGCATCAGAATATCTAGGCATCGATAGTTCAGATGATATTTGTAATTTAGCCCTCAAGATAGATGAAGATATTGCCATTATGAATAGAGGCAAGCTAGAGGCAATATGTTTTTGTTTTCCGAGTAGTTGGATCCCTCGAGAGCGTTTAGGACAAAATCTAGCTCAAATCCATGCTCCAGTCGCCGACGGAAGAGCTTTAGTTCAGGCGAGTAGTAATTTAACTGAACGTATGGCTAGTTTTCAACAGGGATCATTCAAGCGTTATGTTTGGACTATCTCAGCTTCAGGAGAATTGAGTCAACATCCAAAGAAAACTAAACCAATCCGTCCAAGATCAATTGAAGATCTTTTCTTTAGACTAGAAACCCAAATTACAGCCCCTCTTGCTGATCAAGAAAGTAGTTTATTCTTAGTCAAAGTAGAAACGGTCTCCTTGCAAGAACTTTGGTCGGATGCCACTAAAAGGGATTTTATTAAAAATGGAGTCAACACCATGTCAGACGCAATACTACTTTATAAAAATCTTAAAGAAATTAAAAGAATAATTAATTCTTAATTATATTTCTACCCAAAAGATACTTATTTTTTTTCTAGGGAAGATCGGCCACCGTCTACATGGAATACTTGTCCAGTAATCCAGCTAGAACGGTCGGAGAGCAAGAACGATGCTAATGTAGCCATCTCTCCTGCATCACCTAATCTAGGCAGGGGATGAAGAGACGCAATAGCCTCAGCCACTTTCGGGTTTTGCGTGAAAGCCTGAGCTAGCGGTGTAGCAGTGAGGCTGGGGGCGATTACATTGACCCGAATATGAGGGGCAAGTTCTGCAGCAAGTGAGCGACCCAAACCCTCAACAGATGCTTTCGTCGTCCCGATTGCACTATGGTTAGCGAATCCTCTTGATGCAGCGATAGAGCTGAACATAACGACGGATCCGCGTCTTTCTGCTAGAGAGGGCGCAGCGGCTTTGATTGCCAAAAAAGCCCCAATGGTATTAATTTCGAAACTACGTAGAAGATCTTCTCGCGTACTTCGGGATAAAGGTTTGAGATCGATACTTCCAATACAGTAGGCTAATCCGTCGAGGCCCTCTTGATTGGCAATGGCCACAGCTTGTTGAATCGTTTCAGGGCTGAAGACATCAACGATCAAGGTATGATCAGGGGATACAGAACTTTCAAGAGCCTTTTCTGGAGTACGCGCAGTCACAAATATCCGGTGACCCTCCTCCTTGAGTTGATTGGCTAAAGCTCCCCCAATTCCTCCAATTCCTCCAAAGATGAGGTAATTTTTAGGACTAGGCGACATATATAATCATATGAATTTTGATTACTTAATGGGTTTCATTGTCATGGGATCGCGGAGTGGCAAGTTCGTAACCGTCCAATCAAATCCGAATGATTTACCTACTTCGCTTAATTTACCTGGATGATCTTTGACGTCACCCTCCTCCATTTCTTTTGCGTTACCAACAACTAAAATGGAGGCTTTCTCAATCTGCAGATATTTTTTTGCTACTCTCAAAATATCCTCGCGAGATACCTTTTTTACGCGATCACGGAGAGTTTCTAGCCAGACATCCGGACGTTTGGTAAGTTCACCACTCACAAACGTGGCGGCAACGGTTGATTTATTCGCAAATTGAGCAGGAAAACCGTCAATAATGGAACCCTTGGCTACTTTGATTTCGTCTTCAGAGACCAAGGTAGTTCTCATCTTGTCAATTTCAGTTAAAACTAATCGAGTTCCGTAAGCGACTGTTCGGGTTTTAGTTTGGAAAAGAGCTCTGAAGTCTCCGGCGCGATCGACATACAAGGGGGTAGTAAAGGTAGATCCTACTGAATAGGCAAGTCCTTCATCAGAGCGAATTTTTTTGATCAGGCGGGAAGTAAAACCTCCTTGACCCAAAATAAAATTCATCACCAAAACGGCTGGATAATCTTCGCTTAAAGGTGCGATTCCAGGTAGATGGAGAGTAACTCGACCCTGATTAACATCTTTATCGACAACAAAAATACCAGGCTTACCTATATAGGTACTATCTGGTATTTCAGATCTAATTTGAGCATTAGCCATGGGGGACAACTTGCCAATCGTTTCATTCAAAAGAGCTAGCATTTGACTCTTATCAAATTTACCCGAAACCGAAACGAGCATGTTCGAAGGGTGAATCATTTGACTATGAGCAGCTTTTATATCGTCGAGGTTAATGGATTCGATGGAGTTTTTAGTAGTATTACGATTACCGTAGTAATCCTCTGATCGGAGTAGGAAGCCTATCTGTTGACGCTCGATGGATGTAGTATCATCGTTTCGACGTTGCATTGCTTGGACGGCATTTTTCTTTGCAAGATCTAATCGATCTTGTGCAAATCGAGGTTGGGTAAGCATATCCATGAGTAAGGACATCCCTTCCTTGAGATCTTTTGATAAAAGACTTATTGAAATTTGGCCACGTTCACTGCCTAAGCTAGAGCCAGATTGTGCCGCCATAAATTCAAGGCGCTCGTCAAGTTGTTCGGGTGTTAGGGCGACAGTTCCTCCGGTTCGAAGGAGTCCCCCCATGAGTTGATGCAAGCCTTCCTTTCCTTGAGGGTCCCAATATCCGCCCCTTGTGAGCGTGATATTGATGCTAACGAGAGGTTGACCTGTTGGATCAGCCACGAGATAACAGCTGATTCCGTTATCGAGAGTAGTTCTTGCCTCTCGAATATTAGGGACTTTAAAATCTATCGGCTTAAAAGAAAGCTTTTCTGGGCGATTGGGGATCCCCGCCTTCTTCAATGGTTCTTTTGCGGGAACTTGAATTGGAGTGGCTGCTTGTGCAATGAGAGAAATAGAAAAGAGGGATAAAACAAAACGATTCAACATTACTTTTTCTCCTTCTTGCTGAGTACATCAATTTGAGCTTCAAGCTTCTTTTTTAGATAATCGAAAGCACCCTTCATTTGTGGAGGGAGCTGGGCAGCTTGCGCTTCCATTTGGCCTAGCATTGTTTTTAATTGAGGCACATCTACAATCTTAGCGATACTATTTAGCTGGCTTTTGATCATGGCGCGCATCTGATCAGGGAATGCGGCTAATTCAGGATCTTCAGGTTTAGATGACGCCTTGCGATTGTATATTGCAACATTTCGATTTTCTTTGGTTAAGTATTTTTCAGCAACCTGCTGAATTTCCTTAAGCGTGACTTTTTGATATTTAGAAGGTGAATCCAGGAATTCCTTGTAGCCCGTAATTGCGTCAGCTTGGGCTAGTTGAATCATTAGAAAGAAATTATTTTCTTGACGTCTGAAACTATCAGCTTGGATTTGATTCTTTACTTTTTCAAGTTCTTGACCCGTAATACCGTTCGATTTAATTTTTTCGATTTCTAAATAAATAGCCTGTTCAACATCTTCAGGTTTATAGTCGCCGCTTACAGTCCCACTAATGGTGAATACTCCACCATATTTACGGTTGTCGCCCTCAGCACGAACATTTGTAGCTATTTTCTTATCAAGTACGATCGTTTTATATAAACGACCACTTCGTCCATTGAGAACGGAAGAGAGTAAATCAAGCGCATATATGTCTTTGTGGCCAGTACTAACAGCCTTCCATGCAATCTCCACAGAAGGAGTCGTCTCAGCATCGGCAATCATTCTTTTCTCAGCGATCTGTTTGGGTTCAAGTGTTACGACTTCAGGGACTCCATTAGGATTTCGAGGAATTCTGCCGAAGTATTTCTCCAACATTGGTATTGCATCTGCAGCATTAACATTGCCCACGAGCACGGCGGTTAGATTGTTTGGAGCATAGTATGTCTTAAAAAAATCAAGAGCTTGCTCTCGAGTGATGCTATCAAGATCAGAAGCCCATCCTATGACCGGCCAATGATAGGGATGCGCTTCCCACACCATGGACTCGAATAGTTCAGCGAATTTACCAGTCGGTGTACTTTCTGTTCTTAATCGACGTTCTTCGAAAACAACATCTCTTTCTTTATAAAATTCTCGAAAGACAGGATTATAGAGACGATCGGATTCCATCCATGCCCACAGTTCCAATTTATTTGAAGGTATGGTTTGTATGTAGCAAGTTACATCATTGCTCGTAAAGGCATTAAGCCCTGTACCACCTGCTTCGGCATAAACTTTAGAGAATTCATCTTTAATGATTAATTCTTGCTGAGCTTTTACTAGTTTTTCGAATTCAACCAACATTTCCTGGTGTTTCTCCGAGCGATTTTTGGGATCAGACATGTCCGCAATATCTCCCCGGATTTGTCTAGCTCGTAGGTACGATTCTTCTTCACGAATTTTGGCTCTCAATTTATCTTGTAGATCATTGAGTTCAAGATCTTTTTTAATATCTTTAGTCCCAATGGTTTTAGATCCCTTAAACATCATGTGCTCAAAAAGATGGGCCAAACCTGTAATCCCTGGTTTTTCGTTCACTGAACCAACGCGTGCGATCCAACCAACTGAAATTGTTGGCTCGTCGTTTCGTTCAACAATAAGGACTCTCATGCCGTTAGAGAGCGTACGTTCTTTGACGGGAAGGATACTAGGCAATTGACCGACCAGCAGGGTCGAAGTCATCAAGACAAGTGACATCAATGTTGTATAAGGGCGTCTCATGAGACCTCCGTAGAGTCAGATGAATAGCCTAAACCATAGGGGTTGCTTAGCCCCTAATTTTTTTTAATGGTGATTATAGACACCTAGGCCGTTATTCATGTCCGTCAAGTGGTTACTCAGACGGGAAGACTTTATCAATGTGCCTATTTTTTGGTGCAATAGCAATGATGTCCTTCGGATCTAGAATTCTCCAATAAACCATTCCATCTGAGCTTCTTGGATCGATGAGATAAAAAGCCAGCCGAGCCTTACCTTTAACAATGGGAACGAAAATAGATTTCTGGAGTTTCGCCAAGGGCCACAGGTTCTTTTTTTCAGAACTTGAAGGGATCGCCCAATACCCCATAATACTTAATGTTTTAATTTGCTGAAAAGGTTGTCGACTTTCAATGCGTTCGTCTTCGACAAAATACCAATGTGTAGAAGAAAGATTAAATTTAGAAATTTCTTGATAAGCAACATCATGAGCTACTAAGTGTTTCTTGACAGTATCTAGATCATCTCCAGAAATGAGATATCCCTCAGGTAACAAAACCCAATCGTTATAGTCATATGAAGTCAGGGCAGGGAGCTCGATTTGTTTTCGAGATTTCTCGCCAAGGACTTTACCGAAATTGTCTTTGATTGGATCGACTAGATCAAATACGAAGCGTTCACTAATCTTAAGTGAGGCATTGAGAGGCAGTTTGCTTGGCAATTCTATTTTGGCTGCAGCCCTAATTCTTTTTATGGAATCAGATTGTTTAATAATTGTTTCGAGACACTCTAAAACAAAAATCTTCGTCTCTAGAACACGCTGCTCAAAGCTTCGATAAACATAGGCTTCACTTAAAATAGCTAGGCGTCCCTGTAGGGACGCATAGTTAGTTAGAAAGCGGGGTCGCCAATCGAATGTCCTCCAGGATTTTGGATCTGAAGTTGGTTCTGCGTTATTCAGAATTGTAGTTTTTGGGAGTAATGGACCTTCTGAGCTGAAATTACCATAATCAAAAGTGGGGAAACTTTTTTGATGAAGCTCTTTCTTGACATTGCTCAAAAGTTGTCGATTAAGCTTCATCAGCGGGCTGAAACCGGGAGCCATAGCTGGAGCATAGGTAAGATAGAAACCATGATAACTCCCATTAGTTGTATGCAGATCCATAACAACATGAGGATCGAAATCTGTAAGCATGGCTAAAAACCATTGAGTATTCGTAGTTTTGACCTTCATGAGATCACGATTGAGATCTAAGCCTTGAGCATTCTCCCTAGTGCCCACACCTCCTGCCGGATTGGGCTGATATGGGCGGTGTTTTGGATCTAGCAAATCCGTACCCTCAGCGTTGTAGCAAGGCATGACTACGAGATCAATGGACTCTTGAAGTTTTCCATGTTGTCCTGTGAGCCACTCCCGAACGAGCATTTGAACAGCCTCTTTGCCTTCAACTTCTCCGGCGTGAATATTGGCATTGATATAAACTCGAACGGCCTCTGCTTGTGTCGCTTTGATGCGCCAAGCATTTAATGGTTGACCTGTCTCAGTATGCGTAGGAGATCCTTTGGGTCGATATGGGTTCAACTCCGAATGCTTCTGCCGGAGAGAATCCATAAAGACTTTAACTTCATTAACCGTTGAGGTCCTTTGGTATTGAGTCTTTTCAGGTACGGTTAACAAGCCCTGGCTAAATAAAGATACACTAAGTCCAAAAATGAGGACAATGAGGATCATTGCATTGATTGAATAGTCGTTGTTTCCTTGGGTTGAATTTGACCGAAGATTTGTTGGTTTTCAATGATAAAACCAATCAAAGCAATCACGATGACGCTCGATAAGGCCAAGGTGCGCTTCCCGACGGCTAAACTCTTACTTGCAGATTCTGAAAGACCTAAAACGACAAATACGAAAAGAAGTTTGTAGTGGAAATATCTATTCACAAAAAGGTTTTCACCCATTTGCATATTCAAGATCAGAAGGAGCACACCGACAATGACTGAAATTCGAAGAGACCAGTTCACCAATGATTTCCAAAGGGCTGCGGAAAGACCTTTATAGGCAGGATCGCTTTCTTCAAGACCGGAAATAATGAGACAGGCTGCTCCACCACCTAACGCTGTACTAAACAAAACCAAATGTACCCATTTAGCAACTGAAAGGAGGGTGATTGCTTGTAAATCCATAACGGACTCCCTGTTAATCAAGATTCAGTTTAGCCTAAAGATATGACTCAACTCAAAGTTGCTGTTGTAGGGGTAGGCCATTTGGGGCAGCATCATGCCCGGATTGCCTATGAATCTCCCCAAGCTGATTTGGTCGCCGTAGTTGACCCTGATGAAAAAAGGGGATCTCTCATTGCAGATAAGTACAGTGCCCGATGGGTCTCTGATTGGTCTGCTATTGCTGATGAGGTGAATGTACTCCAAATAGCCGCACCAACCATTCATCATCACCGGCTAGGGATTGAAGCCATTAAGTTGGACAAGCACATCCTCATGGAGAAACCCTTAGCCTCTAACCTAGAGGAATCTCAACTACTTTATGCGGCCCACGAACAGTCTTTAACATCATCTACTTCATTAGTGAGAGCTGTAGGACACCTTGAGCGATTTAATCCTGTTGTTGGAGCTCTGAGAGATAAAAAATTCATACCACGCTTTTTGGAAACCGTTAGGGTATCTCCTTTCCCCATGCGCTCCATCGAGGTCGATGTTGTATTAGATGTCATGATTCATGATTTAGATTTGATTCGAGCTCTGGTGGGCAGGCCCATCATAGATGTCGAAGCTTTTGGCATCCCTGTTTTGACCAAACAGGCGGATCTCGTTAATGCCCGCATTAAATTTGAGGGTGGAACCGTAGCTATTCTAACGGCAAGCCGCGTTGCACAAAAAAAAGAGAGGACATTACGTGTATTTGGTCATCAGAGCTACGCCAAATTAAACTTTGCTGAACAAACAATGGAACTCTTAACTTTAGTTAAAGGAGATACTGGGTTTAAAATTAAAAATGAAAATATATCGATTCAAGAATGTGAGCCACTCAAAATTGAAATAGAACAGTTCTACCGTGCGTGTTTAGGTTTAGAAGGTGAATATGTATCTTGGGCCGAAGGCTATGAGGCCCTTAAAGTAGCTGATCTCGTTCAAAGAGCTGTTCAGAAAAGTCTTTCGGAGATTGAAAGTACGTGAAAAATTACGATTTAGCGTCTCTCACTAAGCCGCTTATTACCGCGCCGCTAGCAATAACCTTTCTGAATTTAGATCAAGACTACGCATCATCTCTGGGGTTTGAAGATTCGATTTACCATCTTACTCCTCGCGCACTACTATCTCATGGTTCAGGACTTCCGCCCTGGTTGCCTTTCAATGGCACTCCGCTAAGAGAATTACTCGAATCGAATATTCCATGGGGAATTCATCCGCTTCTCCGCAAGGCACCAGAGAAATTGGCTTGCTATAGTGATCTCAATTATCGCTTACTTGCTGAGCAGCTTTCTCTATCTACACATGAAGACTATTTATCATTGACTCAAAAACACACAATATTGAAGCCTTTTCCTTGGATACAAGGTTGTACAGAAATTCCTCCAGGTCCCGATCATGAAGCATGGAAATGTATTGATTCTAAGCAACCGATTCCCTTTTATCACGTCTCGTTGCCCCATGATGTCAACTCACGGGCTGGTATGCGGGGTCATGCAGGTTTTGCTGCCAGTCCTATCGAGTTTAAACAGGCCATCAAGAATTGGATCGAAGGAGAATTTCCCAAACGCATGGCCAAGGAACCGTTACTTGGAGAAAACGGAAGCTTATGGGGCTTGGGCCTGCAAAAATTACGTCAAGGCACGGGGTCCCTTGGGAGCCTGCTTACTCGTATTCCATCTGGAGCCCTCAGTGAACCCCTTGTGATAGAGGGACCTGGTGATCACCTTTCGGTTAATGTTGAACAACACCATGAAGGTGATTGTGATTGGTGGGGTCACCTTGCATTCACGGGCCCAGCTATCTTTTACCGACCTGAAGATCAGGCATGTATTGGACTATTGACCCATCGTAAAGGGCCTCAGGGAGAGCTGCTTTCTCAGTCCCAAATACATGCTCGGCGGATAGAGTTACTGGGTTCAGTGGTCGATTTCCTTTAGTCTATATGAGTATGCTTCGATATTTCGCCTTTGTTATTCTCTCAACCTTCGTGATCGCTCAATCTCCTGTAATACGAGTTGGGATAGAAACATCCCAAAATGAATACCTGTTTTCTTTTGAAAGCGGTGGCACTGTTCAGTCTTTAGAAGGTATTCCCCTTCGATCATTCACTAATGGCGAGCGTTTCAGAATTTGGATCGATAGTTCGTCGCAGACCAAGTTTTCAGATGAATATCGGATTCAGGTTAGAGGCCCTTTAAGTGATATCGACGCAGATCAATTGATTGCTCAATTGAAGACGCAAGGTTTTTCTGCCGATAAAGTAAGCGTCGTCGATAGTGCATTCTTTAGAGTACTTGCAGGTCGCTTTTTAACTTCCGAACAAGCTGAATTAGATTTTGATAAATTGAAAACTTTGGGTTATCAGGAATTATGGATTAGCTCTGAACGCAATTTGGATTTTCCTAATCCTACTCGAGGCCTTTTTCTCATTACCGAACGATATGAACGCGTCCCGTTACCCGGGAAAGGAGTTAGTCTCAAGTCACTAGGACTTACAACTCATGTTTTAAATAAAGGCAAATATAGAGGACAAATAAATGTTTTACCTCATAGCTCTGGCCGACTATCAATTATTAATGTTCTCGATATAGAAACCTATCTTCGTGGCGTTGTTCCTAGAGAAATGGGCCCCGCTGAGTTTCCAGATATCGAGGCATTAAAGGCCCAAACCATCGCAGCAAGAACCTATGCCGTTGCTAATTTAAATAAGCGAAAAAAGGAAGGATTTGATCTAAACGATACCGTAGCCGATCAGGTTTATGGTGGATACGATGCCGAACAGCCAATGACCGATCAAGCGATTCAAGAGACAAGAGGCATTATTGCTTCGTACGAAGGTAAACCTATTCAAGCCCTTTTCATGGCTAATGCAGGAGGATCAACAATTGATGTTGGAGAAGTATTTGGCGGTGATGCCCCATATCTCAAGGGAGTGAGTACTTATTTTTCTGAAATCCCCAATCTTTTTTATGCGTCCTCGAGTCAATATCCCCAAATACTCCCATCGCTTATTACTGAATCACAATTTAAGTTACTCATTAGTGGTTTAATTTCACCCGAAGCACTCCTGAAAGATAAAATCAATTCTAAGGTCACTTCAAGCGATGCTCACTCGATACTAAAAAAAGTTCAAGATAAATTAGAAATAAATTCTATAGGAATGTTACAAGATCCAATAAGTATTTTGGCAGTGGCTCGCGCTTTTGGTTTTGAACGTGCATTGCTGGGACAAGATCGAATAGAGGATGCAACCTATATGTTCGGTAACTCTATTGATGGCAAAGATGTAGAACTTGCTTATTTCCTATTGAGGCGTAATCTTGCATCTTACCAAGATCTAACAACATCTAATCCGCCTGATTGGAAAACTTATTTGAACTGGATCTACACATTTTGGAACGAGTTGGCTCCTTTCACTTTTCAGGAAGGAACTTTACTCAGAACTGGTGAAGTTCGAAAGAAAAGGGAGGAACCTAAGAAAATCAACCTCAATCAAGAAACCATTCTGGGTATTGAGATTCCCGGGGGTTACTATCAATTAGTTTCCAATCTATCAATACCAGCGGGTGATCGACTCCGTTGGATTTCTGATGAGCAAGGTGGGGTTACTTTTGCGGTTCACCGTAAGGATCCTGATGGTATTTCATTAGAAAGATTCCATCCTGATTCTCACTGGAAGCAAGAATATAACGAATTTGACCTTTTGGGACTAATTCGACGGCGAGTCCCTATTAAAGAAATCTATTCAATTGAAGTAAAACATAATCAACAAGGTAGGGTAGTCCGCATGACTATTCGTGACCAAAATAAATCTTCTTATGTTTTTACAGGTATGAGGATTAGAAATCTGTTGAGATTGAAAGATAATGTGTTCAGTTTGGTAACTAGCGGCAAAGGTACGCAGAGACGCTGGATATTTTATGGCCGCGGATGGGGTCACGGAGTAGGTCTATCTCAGACAGGTGCTTATGGAATGGCTATTGCAGGTAAAAAATACGATCAGATCCTCAAGCACTTTTACACCAATATTCACCTGACCACTCTTTATTAATGGTGGCCCCGAGAGGAATTGAACCTCCAACCTACGCGTTAGGAGTGCGTTGCTCTATCCAATTGAGCTACGGGACCCATTATCCTTTCATAATAGTATAGGAGGCAAAATGAGTGCGGAGCGTATTGCAATGAGTCTATTATTTTTATTAGGAATAAGTTGTTCAAAACCAGAGGCCATGCCGGTAATTCCTCAGGTTGATATATCTAAAATGGGAGGTTCGTGGATTGAAATTGCTCGCATGCCCATCTTTGCACAAAAAACTTCCGAATATGGATGGCAAGATCATTACGAATTACAAACGGACGGAACAATTCTAGTAACCGGATCCTATCGTAAGGGCGGACCCCAAGGTCCATGGAAGTATGTCTATGGCAAAGCTCATATTCCAGATCCTCAAGTACCTGCGAAATGGAGCGTTCAATTCGTATGGCCGTTTACCGCTGATCAATGGATTATTGATTTAGATACTAATTATCAGTGGGTATTTTTTGGTCACCCAAATCGTAAATGGCTTTGGATTATGTCGCGCTCAGGATCCATAGATCCTAAAATATTGAATTCTCTCATTGAAAAGGCAAAAGCTCTAGGCTATGACACATCCCAAATCATTTTTGATACACCCTGGAGTGAAATAGCTCCTCGTTAGGACTGTTTTGTATATTTGAGATACTCAGCGTAGCTTCCATTAAAGTCTTCAACGCCTTTATCGGTGAAATGCCATGTTCGAGTGGCGACTTCATCAATTAAATCTTCATCGTGAGTGACCAATAGCAGGGTGCCCGGATATTTTTGTAGGGCCATATTGAGAGCGATGACAGATTCAAGATCTAAATGATTGGTAGGTTCATCAAGAACAAGAATATTGGGCTTCTGCAGCATCAATTTGCAGAACATGAGTCGACAAGCTTCGCCACCACTAAGGATGTCAGTCTTTTTGGTACCTTCCTCGCCGCTGAACAACATCTGACCCAAGACGCCTCGGATATCTTCGATTGAGGCTTCAGGTCTAAATTGCCAAAGCCAATTAATCATTGAAATACCTTTGGGAATACTATCTCTATAGTCTTGAGCAAAGTATCCAATTGAGGTTTCATGACCCCACTTGACCTTGCCAGCGTCAAGCTTTAAGCCTTTTTCAGTGACACTCGGTCCGTTGGCAAGCAAAGCATTCAGGAGACTGCTCTTGCCCGAGGCATTACGCCCCATTAGGACAATATGCTCTCCTCGCTGAACCATACCTGTGAAACCTTTAATGACGCTGAGGTGACCGTCAGGGGTTTTATAGCCTTTTTTAACACCCTCAAATTCAATCGCATATTTTCCACCGGGCTTTTCGATATCGAATTTAATGTAGGGTCGTTGAATGTTGGAGCGTGCTAATTCATTTGGCTGGAGTCGCTCAACTTCCTTCCTGCGACTATTGACCTGAGAGGAACGGGTACCTGCAGCAAAGCGAGAAATAAATTCATTCAATTGGGCTACCTTCTTTTCTTTTTGAGCATTTTCCGACTCAATTCGAGATCTAATTTGTGTTTTTTGTAACACCATATCGTCATAACCACCTGTGTACTGAATAATGGTTTGATAATCAATATCCGCAATATGGGTACAGATGTTATTCAGGAAGTACCGATCGTGCGAAATGACAATGACAGTACCTTTGAAATCATTAAGAAAATTTTCGAGCCAGTGTATTGACTGAAGATCAAGGTAATTAGTGGGCTCGTCAAGTAGAAGTGCCTGAGGATTTCCAAAAAGGGATTGAGCAAGAAGAACTCGCACCTTTTGTCCTCCTTGAATCTCGCTCATCTTACGATCATGTAGTTGCTCAAGTATGCCTAAACCATCGAGGAGAATGGCTGCGTCACTTTCTGCGGTGTAACCATCCTCTTCAGCGACAATACCTTCTAGCTCAGCAACCCTGATCCCCTCTTGATCGCTCATCTCAGCCTTGGCGTATAGGGTATCCCGTTCTTGGAGTGCAGCCCATAAATTACGATTTCCCATAATGACGGTATCGATGACCCGAAAATTATCAAAGGCAAATTGATCCTGACTTAAGATACCGATTTTCTTAGGACGCTGTACGATACCAATTTGGGGTTCTAACTCGCCTGACATTATTTTCATAAATGTACTTTTACCGGATCCATTGGGTCCGGTCAGCCCATAGCGACGGCTAGGGCTGAACATGGTGTTGACGTTCTCGAATAAGATTCGAGAGCCGTACCTCATGGTGATATTTTGAGTCGCGATCAATGAAATCTCCGCAATCCTTAATCTTATCAAAGGAAGCCCCATAAAACCCTATTTAAGACCTGATCTTATGCCTTGTGAGGCATTCTTGATTCACAAGATTCACCTACATGTGCGAAGGTTAAAGAATGAATTTTTTCCACTTTATCTATTGGTTGTTTTCCCATCTGATGGCGTTTATCACAGGTTTTTTTGGTTTTTGTCTTACACAGCACTTATTGCAGCGGCGAAACGCTTTGCCCCCAGCTCATCTCTCTGGACGTGAATGGATATGGATCCAGGCGGTAAGTCTCGGTGAATTACTCTTAGTCCCCGAGTTAGTAGGCAGAATGCTTGAGAAAAAAGTTCACATTCATATCACTACGAGTACCAAAGCAGGCCGAGACCTTTTGAATACTTTATTACAAACAAGACTTAAACACGGTCATATTACTGGCGGTTTTTTCCCTATCGATCTGAAGTCATCACTGAACCCTTGGATAGATGCAAAACCTAAATGTGTAATCCTCATGGAAACGGAACTATGGCCCAACCTCATCCATCTATGTAGCAAAAATCATATTCCCATTGGTATTGTTAATGGGCGGCTTACAGTTAAATCCACAAAGTGGATTAAAAGTTTAACCATGCATAGCCTTTCCCAAATTGATTTTGTGATCGCCCGCGATCATGATAGCGAGGATCTTTTTCGTAAACTCGGAGCTTCAAGGGTTCATTATGGAGGCAATCTTAAAGCCGCTAACGTTCGACCTGAACCTATGCAAACTCCTCTACTAGACTTAAAGATTCTGTGGGAATCACATCCTGTTTGGATCATGGGTAATACTCTGGATGGCGAAGAAGTTGAATTGCTGAATCTATGGAAAAAGCAAAAGGAGACCCGACCTAATCTAAAATGTATTTTAGCTCCGAGACAACCCAAACGATTCGGTGATGTTGAAGCTCTTATTAAGTCTTTGAACCTAACCTATACACGTGCTTCAATCTGGAAAAAAAATACTCAACTGATTCCACAGGATATTTTACTACTTGATACCGTTGGCGATTTGGCTACCATTTATCAATTAGGGGAGTTTGCTTTTGTAGGAGGTGGATGGTCCGGGAACGGAGGACATAATCCACTAGAGCCACTCCGGTATGGTGTCCGCACTTTTATGGGTCCACGTTACGATAATTTCGAAGATATTGTTCGCCCGCTGCTCACAACGAACTCTCTTTGGGCTCTTCCTGTAGATCGTTTACCGTCTCAGATCAAAGCCTTAATGAACCATGATTTACGGGCCCCGGATCCTGCCTTGGGGAGCGTACTAAGAGAATTCGGCAAGGCTTTAGATAGAACTTGGAAAATTCTCGAGCCGCGAATCTGAAGTTTATTTATGAGAAGAGATTAGGCTACATCCGTAATCAAGGATTTAATTTTGTCTTTACTAGACATACCAACCATTTTATTAATCATTTTTCCATCTTTAAATACCAAAAGAGTTGGAATAGACATGATGCCAAAGTTACCTGCAGTAATCTGATTATCGTCAATATTGATTTTTACAATCTTAGATCCCTCAGGAAGTTCTTCTGAAATCTCGTCAAGAATAGGACCAATCATTTTACAAGGCCCACACCAAGGAGCCCAGAAATCGACTAAAGTAATTCCCTTTTCGATAGACGACGTAAATTCTGCATCACCAATATGCATAACTTTTTGAGACATGTAACCTCCGATGGGTATACAAAACGACTTCCTAGTTTACCTCAAATTCAAGATTCAATTAGGCGCATGAAATTATTTGAGAATTTCATGACGCGTGATACTTAGCCCAAATCCCTTGAGACCACTATACTTTGTCTCTTTTCTTGCGAGTAACCTCATGTTCGAAACTCCGAGATGACGAAGAATCTGAGCTCCAATACCAATATCTTTATCATTCATGGATGTGGGGGGTATCAAGGTTTCCTGAATAACTCCTTGAGTCTTGGCGTGCCGACGCAAATAAACCAAAATACCCGTACCTTCTTTTCGGATATGGTCCATCGCTAAGCCAAAAGAATTGCCTGAGGATCCGCCATTGAATAAGTCATCAGGAATCGTTTCAAGATGAACCCTGACAAGAGGTTCTGGAGATTTCGCAATATCTCCAAGTACCATCGCTAGATGCATGCCTCCATCTATGAGACTTTGAAAATGATAGATCTGAATCGTACCCCAGTGAGTTTCTTTGATTTCAGTTTTTAAGTGCTTGACGAGGGGTTCTTTCGATAGACGATAAGCAACTAAATCGGCGACCGTCACCATTAATAAATGATGCTGCTGGCAGAAAGCGACCAATTGAGGAAGGCGCGCCATCGTCCCATCAGAATTCATAATTTCACAAATGACTCCGCTAGGATGGCACCCTGCAAGTCTTGATAAATCAACGCTAGCTTCCGTTTGGCCTGTGCGCATAAGAACACCACCTGGCTTAGCTCGAAGTGGAAAGGTGTGGCCAGGTTTCACAAAATCATAAGCCTTAGATTGTGGGTCAATGAGTGTTTGAATCGTTTTAGATCGATCGGCTGCGCTGATACCTGTTGTGGTCCCACTTCGGGCTTCCACTGAAACACAAAAAGCTGTTTCAAAAGGACTGCTATTTTCCCGAACCATTAGGGGTATTTGAAGTCGGTCAAGCAGTGATCCTTCTAGGGTTACACAGATAAGACCGCGCCCGTGTGTAGCCATGAAGTTAATAGCCTCTGGCGTGACACTCGCTGCTGCCATAGTTAAATCACCTTCGTTTTCTCGATGTTCGTCATCGACAACGACAATCATCTCTCCCCCTTTAATTCGCAGGAGGGCTTCCTCGATACTGGCGAACGGAGTAGAGGAGTTTTCGGACATATTTATGCGGCTTTCACTCTAATTTCACCAAAAGGCTCGCTCTGAACAATGGCAATTTTATTGGTTCTAGATAATTCAAGAACTGCAACGAAGGTTAAAACGATTTCTTCCCGAGTCGCTACATCAAAAAATAGCCCCATCAGTGTTTTCCAGCTCCCATCTTGCAGTAAGTCGAGTACTTCTCCAATTCTTTCTTCAACTGTTTTAGGTTGTGTTTGGATCTCGACAGGAGGCGGGGGAATTAATCGGCTGAGTGCACCGCGATAACTTGCGAGAATATCAAACGTGGTCGCCTTAATGGGTTCTTCCTCTACATGTGCAAATTCCTGGAGATCAGCTTGAGGGATCATGGGTGTGGTATCCCAATTTGTTTTGAGTGTGTGTAAATACCCTATTGCTTCTTTGACTTGTTGGTATTCCAGAAGTTTCTGAATCAGTTTCTTTCGAGGATCTACATCTTCTTCGCCAGGTAGTGGGGGCAACATCAATTTCGACTTTATTTGAATAAGATGCGCAGCCATTGCGATATATTCAGCAGCAATATCAAGATTTAATTCCTCCATCAGCCTTAAATATTGCATATACTGCTGGGTAATTTGGGCCATAGGCAAATCGAGAATATTGAGTTTTTGATCCTTAATAAGGAAGAGTAAAAGATCCAAAGGGCCCTCGAACCCCTGAACCCTAATAGAATCAAGCTCCGTAAAGCGACTTTCAAAACCATCAGGTATTTTGAATGAAACTTTTTCTGGATAATTATCGGTTTGAGAATGCGAAGGATTATTTAGAAATTCTGCCATGAAGATATTCTAACGCAGCCCCTCGCTTTCTAAGGCTAGAATGAATCATCTCAGGTATTGATTTAAGGGAGAATGCTTGACTCGACCCGCTGTATTACCTGGTCCTCGACCAGACTGGTTAAAAATCAAGGTTCCTGCACCAGATGTTGTTAATGAAGTGATGGATCTAATACGCTCAAAAGATCTAGTGACCGTTTGCGAAGAAGCTCGTTGTCCCAACTTGAATGAATGCTGGGGCGTGCACCGCACTGCAACTTTTATGTTGATGGGTGATGTATGTACTAGGCATTGTAGTTTTTGTTCAGTAGGCAAAGGCCAACCAGGGGCCTTAGATCCAAATGAACCACAGCGATTGGCCGAGGCTGTTGCGGCCTTGCAGCTCAAGTTCGCTGTCGTGACGAGTGTCAATCGTGATGATTTATCTGACGGGGGAGCACGCCATTTTCAGCAGACTATTGAGTGGATCAGAATCCTTAATCCATTATGTGGTATTGAGGTACTGATTCCCGATTTTAAGGGATCCTTAAGTTCTTTAGAAACCGTACTTGAGGCGCATCCCAATGTGCTTAATCATAATGTTGAAACTACACCTGGTTTGTATAAAAGAGTGAGACCCGATGGAGATTATCGGCAGTCTATGGAATTGCTAAGACGAGCCCATGAATATCGTCTACATAAGAACTTATCCATGAAAACCAAAAGTGGGATTATGCTGGGTCTCGGGGAAACACCAGACCAAATTTTGGATCTTATGAAAGATTGGTCAAGAGCTAAAGTCGATATTATTACGCTCGGACAATACCTTCCTCCAACGCCTAATCATCTTCCCTTAGAGCGCTATGTTGAACCAAGTGAATTTGATATGTATCGACAACAGGGAGAATCTATGGGCTTTGCTAAAGTTGAGGCGGGCCCCTTGGTTAGAAGTAGTTACCATGCCAAGGAGAGTTTCGAATCACCTAGACTTTAAACGCCTGTTCGGTCAGCGCCCCAGATCACTTTATGGAGCTGGGTTTGGAAGCGAACGGGCAGTTGATCTTGAATAATCTTTTCTGCAAGCCACTGAGGATTCAAGGAGCCCCAGGCCGGGGAGAAAAGGACGGTATGCTGGTCGAAAATTGAACGCTTTAGGCACCATTTTTTCGACCATTCATAATCGGACTCATTGACCAAAACAAACTTTAGTTCATCCTGACCGGGCACGAGGTATTTAAGATTTGTTTCTAACCACTGATCCACCTCTCCACTTCCTGGTGTTTTACGATCAACAATTTTAATAATCTCTGAGGGTACGGAAGAAAGATCGTGACTTCCAGCAGTCTCGATCGCTACTTCGTATTGAAGGGTTAGAAGATGGCGTAAAAGATCAGGTGCATGAGGATGAGCTAAGGGTTCTCCTCCCGTGAGTTCCACAAAGGGAGCATTTATCTCAGGTCTTGGGGTTCCAACCTGTTTGATCACTTCATCTAAAATTTCTTTTAAATCTTTCATTTGACCATTGTAAAAAGCGTATTCGGTATCACAGTACACACAACGAAGTGGGCATCCTGTGAGTCTGATAAAACAACAGACACGACCTGCTCGAGTTCCTTCGCCTTGGATACTCGTGAAGATTTCGTTAACCTTAAATTTCATACCTATAACCCTAAGAAGCCTTCTATAGACTGCCACAATTCTCGATACAACCGGCCTTTCGGGGGTTAACTCATAGGCCAATAGAGATCTATTATGTCGACAGCAGAGTATTAAAAATCATGTATAATTCCACTAGGGAATTCTGAGGACTATAGGAGCAACGCATGGAATCTCGTTTAGGATATATGAAACAAAAATATGCCCCCGAGTTAACGGTAGGAGTTATAGTTTTTTTATTTTTGATACTTAAAGATTTACTCAAGAAATTTTAAGTTCGTTGCTGGTCCTTTACTTATCTCTTATGGTCTTGATCAAAGCAGAGAAAGGGTGCGGAGGAGTATGAAGAATAGCGGGTTGATGCTCGCCTTCTTTGATAATAGTCCCCAGTATGTGTCCATGCGCAGATTGCCCTTCATTGAGGTGGAGATTTAGTCCCTCGATGAAATTTGCTAGCCCTGCTTTTGCGGCAGAGTACGGCAGACGTTTTTTAAATGGACTTTTGATCGCATAATCTAAAAAATAATGAAGAGAGGCGTTCGGGTGTAGGTGAGGTAAAAGAGCCTGTGAACACAGCATAGGAAAAATTAGATTAGTCTTGAATGTCCGCTCTATAGCTTCAGCATTCCAAGTACCTATAATTTGTTCTTCAAATGTGCTAGATAAAAAGGCTACACCATTTAGTTTATGGCAGGCTCCCAAAATCATATTCAGATCAGATGTGATTCTCGAATAAATATCTGCAGAGCAAGCATCCCAACGTAGGGCGTGTTGTATCGAAGGTATCTTATGATGCCAAGATTCCTCCTCCCAAGATTTTGAACTAGTCAATATAAGTTCGTGATCTCGACTGAGGTCTTCTGCAATCCATCTACCAAGACGCATGCGCCCGCCGATGATCAGCCAGAGCGGTTTATTATGTGACAGCATACTTTAGCGTCCAGCATCTTGTGCTTCGACAACAGTAATCGCTGCCATATGTATGACATCATTCAGTGATGATTCTTGCTGGAGGATATTTACGGGAGTACTCATACCACAGGTGATGGGACCCATAATTTCTGCCTTAGCTAATCGTTGGATCAGCTTGTAACTGATATTGGCGCTAGCAAGATTGGGGAAAATGAGAACATTAGCGCCTCCCTGGAGTGCTGACCAAGGAAATTTTTCCGATAAGATCCGTTTAGAGAGAGCCGTATCTGCTTGGACTTCCCCGTCGCACAGGATATCGGGTCGCTTTTCATGAATTTTCTTGACTGCATCTCGAATAATTTCAATATCAGGATGATTGACGGTACCAAAATTAGAATATGAGAGCAAAGCGACTTTAGGCTCTATGCCAAATCTAGTCAGCGCAAGATCAGCGGTCATAATAGCCGTTTCGCTTAGTTCATCGGCGGTGGGTTGAATGGTCATAGTGGTATCCGCAAGGAATAAAACACGATCTTTCATGATTGTGATGTACACCCCAGCGACTCTACGGACACCCTCCCGAACTCCAATAACTTCAAGGCAGGGTTTAATAGTTTGGATGTAAGTGGTAGTAAGACCAGATAGTAATCCTTCGGCGTGATTCATTCGACACAAAAGAGATCCTAAAACAACTGGACGGGTAACTTGCCGCTTAGCCTCTTCCCAGCCTATTCCTTTGTGTTTTCTCAATTCCAGATAGAGTTCCGTAGCAGCATGCTTTAAATCTGTATGCTCAGGATCAATAATTTTGACTCCCGGTAATTTTAATCCTAGTTCAGAAATATTACTTTCAATCTTCTCTTGAGATCCAATAAGAATGGGATGACATATACCTTCTTCAATCAAAGTTTCACAGGCTTGAAGAATCAAAGGATGGTCTCCCTCGGGGAATATAATTCGCTTGGGATCTAGTTTGGCTCGGTTTATGACAGATCGGATTAGATCCTTACTGCGTCCTTGTAGATCTTCAAGGTGCTCACGATAGCGGTCAAAATCTTTAATAGGATTTCGTGCTACCCCTGAATCCATGGCAGCTTTTGCTACGGCGGGGGCTACCCATAAAAGAACCCGACTATCGAAGGGCTTTGGGATAATATATTCACGGCCAAAAGAAAACTTTTGACCTCCATATGCTCGACTCACTGAATCAGGCACATCTTCTCGCGCTAATGCTGCTAAAGCTTTTGAAGCTGCAAGTTTCATTTCTTCATTAATTTCTTTAGCATGGACATCCAAAGCCCCTCTGAAAATAAATGGAAAGCCAAGGACATTATTTACTTGATTTGGATAATCACTTCGACCTGTAGCCATAATAAGATCTGGTCTCGCTGCTTTAGCGATAGGATAATCGATTTCTGGGTCGGGGTTGGCTAAAGCGAAGACAATCGGATTAGGCGCCATCGACTTTACCATCTCAACTGTTAATACACCCTTTGCGCTACAGCCTACAAAGACATCTGCACCATTAAGGACATCTGATAAGGTTCTAAAATTTGATTCCTTCGCAAATCTTGTCTTGTATGGGTTCATTCCTTCCTTGCGTTCTGTATGAACTAACCCATTGGTATCGCAAAGCCATAAGTTTTCTAGTCGGACACCCGTCGAAATCATCATGTTAGCGCAGGCAATAGCACTAGCTCCTGCTCCACTAAAAACTATCTTGATCTTTGAAATATCTTTTTTAGCTATTTCGAGAGCATTGAATAAGGCAGCCGTAGAAATGATAGCGGTACCGTGTTGATCATCATGCATGATTGGAATATTCATAATCTTACGAAGTTTCTCTTCAATCTCAAAACATTCTGGAGCTTTGAGATCTTCGAGATTAATACCACCAAACGTAGGCTCTAAGGATTTTATGATTTGAACAAATTTCTCAGGGTCTTCTTCATTGATTTCAATATCAAAAACATCAATATCAGCGAACCGTTTGAAAAGAACACCTTTGCCCTCCATGACGGGCTTACTTGCAAGGGCGCCAATATTACCAAGGCCAAGGACAGCTGTACCATTGCTAATTACGCCTACTAAATTACCCTTAGCAGTATATTTATAAGCATCGTCTGGATTTTGTGCAATCTCTAGACAGGGTTCGGCGACCCCCGGAGAGTAAGCCAAGCTTAAATCACGAGCCGTACTTGTCGGTTTTGAAGGAACGACCTCTATTTTCCCTTTTCGGCCTTCGGAATGATAGTCCAAAGCTTCTTGTCGTCTAGCCAATAGGTATCTCCAATTCTAGGAACAACTTCTGTCGTACTTCTTAGGATAACATTGGCCAATGATCAGTCTTTATGTTGCCTAATTTGCATTCCCATCTAGTGCAAGGCCTTTGAAAATTCTTGAAGGAGTCCCCGGGATCACTAAAGTTTTATGTACGCTTCCGGATTGAGGCGCCATCCAGATTGTGATGGTGTTGTTCCCAATGGAACCCGAACCTACTAGAGCAATTAACCATGCCTTATTGCCACCGTGTGCCAGTACACGAAGTTGCCTTTGCAAAGACGAGTCGCCTAGTGTGAATTTGGGGGGTTGGTTGTAACCTAAGCCAAAGATACCTGAATCAAAAGCAAGGACAGGCGATTGGTTAATACTTCGATTTCCATCCTGTAAGTGTAGACCTACAAAAATAATATTGTTTGCAGTATCTAAAGCTAAGGATCCATAGGTTCCTAGTTGTGTCGAAGATCCAATGAGTTGATTTACATTTTGAAAACCTGATGACGATCCTTTTCTTAGGCGTGGTCCAATTACTAAATCCGTTCCAATCAAAACACTTGAACCGCCATCAGCATAGGCATAAATTGTTCCATTATTTGCAACTATAGAACGCCCTCCCGAATCATTTGAGACCTGCAGGGCATTTAAAGTGATCGTTTCATTTTGTAAACGAGTTCCAGCGTTAGGAATAACCCAGATGCGACATAGATTTTCACCATTCTCAGCAACATAGAGTGTGTGCGTAACAGGATCGATTGAGGCTTGAGAGAATTTCGAATTAAAAAGTCGTTGACCTGAGTCTAGAGTAAATATCGTGAGATCAGTCGAATTGATCAAACCTGTCTGCTCTCTGATCCGATTGATCCGCGTAATGGTTCCTGATTCAGAAATCAAGTAGAGTTGATCAGCTTGAGTATCCAATGTCATACCACCCCAAGCTAAATTGGTTACCTGCGATAGGTTACTATTACTTAGAATTTTCGTGGCTATGGGTATGATTGACGCATTGTAAAGTGAGTCAAGGTCGTTATAGGCGAGAATCTGATTTGAAGTACTATCAAAAAGATAGAGTGATGTTTGACGAGTTTGTGCCGAAGGAATCTCTTCGCGTATACATCCGATGAAACAAATAGATATGAGGGTAAGGATTCTATGGGGTATACCAAGGTTCATATGTCAAAATATTAACATTCAAGACCTCAAGAAAGATCAATGAGCGCGCAACCAGATTTAATATCCCGATTTCGTATCGCCCGGATGCTGGGACTCATAGTTTGTGTGGCTTGGCCCCTGATATTGATGTTATTGATTATGAACCAGAAGGTTGTTCCGGGAAATTTGATTTCGGGGACTCTCATAAAAGAATTTAGTTATACCCTCACTGGTCTCACTCTAATTGGTACTTTTTTCGTAGTGTATCGATCTAGTAAAGTACTTACCAATTTTAAAAATCAGCCAGAACACCTCAAACCCCACATTGTCTTTCGCGAATCACTTATCTATGTTCTGGTGATACAAATGACAACTTGGTATGGATTAATTTACTGGCTTTTGGCAGGATGGAGTGTCTCTCGCCATGTAGGTACATTTATAATGTTAAGTCCTATCTGTTTCTTCCTCTTTGTGCCAAGACTTTCGCAGTGGCTGCCCGATAACGAGGTATAAGAGAACTCAAGTTTTTTGCCAACTATGGATGATTTGGCTCAAGCGAAATCCAACAACAACCTCAATCTCTTGAGGCGATGCTTGCCTAACTTTTTTGGCTGAACCAAAATGTAGTAAAAGCTTGCTAGCTGTTTTATCACCTATCCCCTTAATTGACGTTAATTCGTTTTTGAAAGTTCTCTTGGCACGAAGTGAGCGATGATAAGTCACAGCAAATCGGTGAGCCTCATCTCTAATACGCTGTAAAAGATGAATAACTGGGCTAGTTTTGGGAATCCGAAGTGGAGCAGGATAGAAAGGTCGATAAATCAATTCTTCTTTTTTGGCAATGGCGGCGCACTCTAGATGCGATAGCCCTAATTGGTTAAGGGATTCTAACGCGGCACCAAGTTGGCCCAATCCTCCATCGATCAGAACGAGATCTGGAAAACCTAATCCGTCCTCTTTTAAGCGACGGTATCGTCGTGTAACTGCCTCTTTCATTTGCCCAAAGTCGTCATTTTTATCCACACTCATTTTGAAGCGCCGATAATTTGATTTGTCGGGCTTCCCGTCAAGAAATGACACAAGACTAGCAACTACGTCTTGACCTTGGCTATGACTAATATCAAAGCATTCTATGCGATGAGGAATTCGAACTAATCCGAGCATTTTTTTAAGACCGTCTAGGGTAGCTTGAGTTAATTGTGCGGGCTCGAATTTTTTTTCGAGAGCTAATTTGGCATTTTCTTGAGCCATCGATAACAATTCGACCTTGTTCCCTTTTTTAGGGATTAAAATTTTGGGTTTTGAATTTCTATCTTTTTCCAACCAGCGAAGAAGAATATCCTCCTGATCGGGGCTCATTTCGAGAATCAATCGATCAGGACAGGGCTCCTTCGAATAAACGCCTTGAATTACTTCAGCCCAGATGGTAGGTGTCATGACTTCGGTATTATCCAAAAGATATTCATGACGTCCGATGATATTGCCATCACGTATGATCAGCCGATGAATACAGGCTCGATCATCGAGTAGAGCCGATCCGTAAATATCGGTATTGATTAAATCTGAGGTAGAAGCTTTTTGTTTTGAGAACCAGGAATCTAATTGGTTAAGGGCATCACGATGATGAGCTGCTTGTTCGAAAGCATGGACTTCAGAGGCTTTCCACATGGCAGCTTCTAGTCGTTTTTTGAGTTCATCGCTTTTGCCCTCAAGAAAAAGTTTTGCCCCCTTTGTTTGCTCTTGATAAGTTATTTCATCAACTTTTCCAATACAGGGCGCTGTGCACCGATGAAGTTGATACTTTAAGCAAGCACGACCCCGTTTCCCATCAATTTCAATATCACAGTCTCGAATCTGGAAAAATCGATATACTAATTCGGCTGTTCGGTAAGCCGTACTCGATGGGAAGAAAGGACCAAAATAATAGGCCTTATCTTTGAGAATTTTCCTCGTTACGAATACTTTTGGAAAAGGTTCTCGCGTGAGCTTGATATACGGATAGCTTTTATCATCTTTGAGCATGATATTGAAAGGTGGACGGTATTTTCTTATTAGATTATTTTCTAAAATAAGAGCTTCTATTTCGTTAGAGCAAATAAGAAACTCGATATCCCATATACGTGCAACCAGCCGACTGGTTTTGGCATCTAACTCTTTATTGGTGAAGTAACTTTTCACTCTCTTTTTTATATTTTTTGCCTTACCAATATAGAGAAGGTTATTTTCTTGGTCACGATATAGATAGCATCCAGGCTCACTCGGGAGATCGTGAAGCTTTCGTCTTAGAATAGAAGACTTTTCGCGTTGAGTTTGTATACGAATGACCATTAGTTGATTTCTATTCAATTAAATAAAAAAGAGAATCAAAAATCCAGGGAGGAGTAAAAATATTAACCAAACATAAGCCATCTTGTGGGCAAAGTTCAGTGTTAGCCCCATACCCCCTAGGCGTGGTACCCATACTAAAGGGTCATCTTGATTCACGTAGATCAATCCCCACCGATAGTGACCTTGATGTCCCCGAGGAATCTCGTTTTGTACCCCACGGAGGATCAAAAGTATGACTATAACAAGAAAACCTAGAGCCCCAAAAATAAACTTTGAAATAGAAATATTAAAAAAAATAGGTAAGAAAGTTGTCCCTGCTATCGTGACACCGATTCCCAAAGGAATGACACCTCTCAATTGACCCAAGACCTTCATACCTATCTCTTTTTGCCAAGAGGCTTCACTTGGAATGTTGACATGGGACATTAAAAAATTTATTCCCATTAAAAATAGCCAAAGTAGAGAAGGAAGACCCAGTAAAAGCCATCCTAAATGTTCCCGAGAAGTCCACCCATCAGCTATACCGTGACTATTAAAATGCGTAGGAACTTTAAGTGGCAAAAGCTCTATATATCGGTAATATATAAACAAAATCACAAATAGAAAACAAATTAAAGTACTGTCCCAAAACGTTAATCTTAATTGGACAGAAGGTTTATGATCTTGGTTTTGTTCGGTGGAAGTCGGTATCATCATTAAAATCCTTAAATTTCATTGTATATCGTTCACCGAGGAGCAATTAGGTGTTAAAACTCAAGACTTTCAAAGTAGGTGATCTACAATGTAATTGCAGTATTGTTTGGAATGAAATTACGCATCAGGGATTCGTAGTAGATCCCGGCGGTGAGTCCAATCGCATCAAAGAGGAAGTTGATTCCCTAAAAATAAAAATCATATCCTTGCTTCATACTCATGCCCATTTTGACCACGTTGGAGCGACCAGGGAATTACAGGAATATTACGACTGTCCAGCATATCTCCACCAAGATGACGACTTCTTAATTGAGCACCTAGATCGCCAGACATCTTTTTTCGGCTTTCCTTCGATTGATGCTCCTGAGATGACTCAACTCGAAGAGTCGTATATGTTTTTAGGAGTAAACACCCTCCATACCCCTGGGCATACTCCCGGATCTTGCTGTTTTCTTGGGGATTTCCACCAAGGAAAAGTTCTTTTAGCTGGAGATACCCTTTTCCGCCGCTCTATAGGTCGTACTGATGCTCCCGGTGGATCTAGTGAACAAATCAAAGAGAGTATTGTCAAGAAAATCTATCCTTGCCATCCCAAAACATTAGTAATCCCAGGCCACGGCCCATTCACCACAATTGGGGAAGAGCGTGAACATAATCTATTTGTGAGACAATAGCTAAGAGGTGTTTATCATGCTTAGTGACTTAATTTCTGCTTTCTTTTCCGCTCCTTTCACCCTTCTTTTACTAGGTTATACCTTCACATGTATTAGCATTGTCAACGAATATGAACGCAGTGTCATATTCAGACTTGGACGTATGGTCGGAGTAAGAGGCCCTGGGCTCATTTTTGTTTTTAGACCCTTCGAGCGAGCGGTGAAACTCTCTCTTCGGTCGATAGTTTTGAATGTTCCAAGTCAAGACATTATTACTAAAGATAATGTGACCCTCAAGGTAAGCGCAGTTGTTTACTATAAAGTTACCAACCCTATTTTGGCAGTGACAGGTGTCGAAGACTACGATTATGCGGTAAGCCAAAAAGCTCAGACCTCACTACGTTCTATTTTGGGAGAAGTCCAACTTGATCAAATATTGAGTGATCGAGAGGCCCTAGTTAGACGGCTCCGAGAAATTGTTGATCTTGCCACTGAACCGTGGGGTGTCGAAGTGACAAGCGTAGAGTTAAAATCAATCGATCTTCCTGAACAGATTCAAAGAGCGATGGGTAGACAGGCAGAAGCAGAGAGAGAGAAACGCTCTAAAATTATTAATTCTGAGGGTGAATTAGCCGCTGCCGAACAACTTCTAGAAGCCGCTAATCTGATTAGTCAAAATCCAGCTGCATTACAGATGCGGTATTTACAAACCCTTGCAGATATTGCTGTTGAAAAAAATAGTACGATTATCTTCCCGTTACCAATTGATCTCTTAAAAGCTATAGAGAGGTATGCAAATGGTGATAAACCTAAATCGTAGTCTCTTAGTAACTGTAACTTGATCTTATGCAAATAGGATCTTGGGATGTTCAAATTGTTAGCGGCGGCCAATTCGCTTTGGATGGCGGAGCGATGTTTGGTACAGTCCCTAAAACTGTTTGGTCCAAGATCTATCCTGCCGATGAAGATAATCAGATCTTAATGGCTACTAATTGCCTTTTGGTTCGAGGTTTAGTGAACGGAAAACAGGAAAATATTCTCATCGATAACGGAAATGGGGATAAAGAAGATGATATGTTTATGACCCGATTTAAATTTGAAGGTCGTGGGATTTTAGATCGTGAGCTTGCTCGTTTTAATCTTACCCCCAATGAGATTACATGCTGTATTCTTACCCATTTGCATTTTGATCATGCCGGTGGCAGTACGCGATTCGATTCACAAAATAATCTTGTGCCAAGTTTTCCTAATGCACGGTATATAGTCCAAAAAAAAGATCTAGCCGATGCAAAAAATCCTCATATTAGAGTTCGTGCAAGTTATCTTGCTAAAAATTGGGAATGTCTCGAAACATTAGGGCTACTCGAAACAGTCGATGGAGACCAAGAAGTCTTTCCAGGTATTCGTGTACGATTAGCTCCGGGGCACATCGAAGCTCTTCAAAATGTTGTCATCGAGGGAGAAGGGAAGAAGATTCTCTACTTAGCCGATTTAATCCCAACTACAAGACATATTCAGCCTGCTTGGGTTATGGGCTATGACCTAGATGTGGTCACATGTGTTGATGAAAAACTCAAAGTACTCAAGGAGGTTTGTAATTCGGGGACCGTCCTTGTATTTGAGCATGATCCTGATATTCCTGCTGGAACTGTCAGTCAAGATGTAAAAGGTAAGTACGTCGTTTCACCTGTAGTATTTTAGGAGACGCTATGGCCTTCAGTCCCTACAATCGACAAAAGGAAATGGCTGAAATCAACATGACCCCGCTGATTGACGTCATGCTTGTTTTATTAATTATTTTTATGGTTACTGCTCCTTTATTAACAAGCGGACTGGATATCAATTTACCTCGTACCCAAACTGGAAAAAGCCTCGAAAGCCAAGCCTTGTCTGTTGTCATCACCCCCGATGGTCTTATCGAATTTGAGCAAGCACGAATGTCTCTAGAGAGTCTCAAAAAAGAACTCCTTAGACAATCTCAGGTTTCATCTACTCGCCCTATTCTGATTCGTGCAGATAGAGATCTTAATTATGGTCGTGTTATCGAAGTTGTTGATGCTGTTCGCGGGGCAGGATTTTCTCAGGTTGGATTTGTAACAGAAGGTGCTCCTGTAGAAGTAAGATCCCCTAAAAAATAGAATCGTATCTATTGAGTGTCGCCATGGCCCCCCCTCTTATTCAAAGCCTCGCTATTCATACCCTAATCGTAGGATTCTTAATTTTTTCTCAGGATAATTCTCCCTCTCGACAAGTTCCCACAAAGATCACTTGGGTTAATTTGGCCGGAGGAGGTAAGAGCGGAGGTGTTGAGACCAACGATGTTGGAAAAAATAGTCAGCGTATCCGTTTAAAACAACAGGTTGCAGCCCGTAATCAGGATAAAGTCACGGCTACAAAATCACCGGATCGTCTCGGGGTTAAATCCAAAGGCTTAGTTGTCCAGGGAACAAATCCAGATGAGCGTTCTATTGGAATAGCCTCTAATACGCCTAAAACAACTGATCCTTCAGAGGTCAAAATGCAAGGCGTAGTCGGCAAAGGTAACAGTGGCGGAATTGGGATGGGAACACCCATCTCAGGTCTAAGAGCCTCTACTGGCATCAGCGGTGGTCAAGGCTTTCTTTCCTCAACGGATAGTGAATTTCCATATACGTACTATCTTCAGCAGGTACAAAATAAGATCACTGCCAATTGGTCAAAATCTGGTAGCCAAGGACGTGTTGCAATATATTTCAGAATCAAAAAAGATGGAAGCATAGATTTTGATCGCCTGCAGGTAGAAAGTCCCAGCGGTAATCGATTCTTCGACGAAAGTGCACGACTTGCAATTATGAGATCTGGATCATTTCCTCCCCTACCGCAAGGATATGAAGCTGACACCCTTGGCATTCATTTTTGGTTTGTATCTGTAAACTAGACACTCGGCTGTATAGGTAATATCTAGGCCTCAGGTATGGGACGAATCACACTGATCGGATAGAATAGTGATATGAAAGTAATTGTCTCTAAGACCGCAGGTTTTTGCTGGGGCGTTAAGCGCGCAATGGACGCTGTACTTGAGGCGTCTTTGCAAAGTCACAGCAATAAAGTCCAAACACTAGGTCCTCTTATCCATAATCCTCAAGCCCTAGCACTGATTGAAAACAGAGGCGTCTCTGTAGTTACGGAACCTGATGAGGTCAAAGACGGCACTGTAGTTATTCGAGCGCACGGTATCCCCATTCAAGCACTTCGTGGCCTTAAAGAAAGACAAGATCAAGGACACCTCAAGATTGTTAATGCAACATGCCCAGAGGTTGCAAAGGTCCATAATAAAATCAAAAAATGGAGCCCTAAAGGTTACTTCACTATTATTTTGGGCTCCAAGGGGCATCCAGAGTCCATTGCTCACCGGAGTTTTGCCGAAAGCGATTCAATAATTATTTCAAATATGGACGAAGCTAAACAATTGACCTCAAAAGAACTCTCCAAGTGTCTCATTGTTGCCCAAACCACCTTCACGGTAGCCGATTTTCAAACGATCTCAACCTACCTTGAAAGCCAAGCCGATGATTGTATTGTTGAAAATACAATTTGTGAAGATACCTGGATGAGACAGGATGATGCTGAGTCCCTAAGCAAAAGGGTAGATCACGTTGTCGTCGTTGGCGGAAAAGAATCAAGTAATACGAAGCATCTCGCAGATTTGGCTAAACGGCATGGAAAGCCGGTTCAATATGTAGAAACGGCTCAAGAAATTGATCTATCTCAATTTTTAGGCTCCGAAACCGTTGGTGTCTTAGCGGGTGCATCAACACCAACTTGGCTTGTGGATGAAGTTGTTGATTGCCTAGAGACCACAAACGATTACTGGACCTCCCTAAAGAAAAGAATTAGTCGAGCTTTTTTTACTCCTTTCCTTCTTAGCAGTTCAATAATCGTTGCAAGTCTAGGTATTTCAAATCAAATGAATTATGTAGCCTCAACCGATATTGCACTAACGGTGGGTTTTTATATTTTTTCAATGTATTTAGCAGCTCCTTATCTCGAGCCTCTAGGATTAAATGTGAAAGGCCCAGCTCAAGCTAAATTTTTAGAAAATAATCGCTTACTTTTATTAAACGTCTCTATAACTTCAGCTATCGTATCCATGTTTTTCGCTGCACGTATAGGCCCTGTGTATTTAATATGTTTCATTATTACTGTTGTAGTCAGTTTGGGATATCGAATAGGAATATTAGGGGCTTCGAGTAATCAAAGTTTAAGTTTGCGATCAATTCCCGGGAGCAAGGACCTATTTGTGCCGCTTGCAATAAGTTTCCTTATGGTTTCAGCCCCAAGTATTCAATATGAATACTCTCTTGGTCTTTTACATACAAAGTTTTATATGGTCATTTTTACTTTGGCACTATCTAGAACATTTATTTATGACTTGAGGGATATGCAAAAGGATCGCGTTCTAGGCAAAGAGACTCTTCCCATTGCATTAGGGCGAACAAAGTCCCTTTGGGTTGTCTTTGGTTTAGTACTTTTGACTCTGTCACTCGTTTATTCAACTTGTAGGCAATGTTCGCCACTAATTCAAATCTCTTTAAGTAGCGCTTTGCTGTACCCCATTTTTTATTGGTGGTTTTATCATCACCGATTTTCTGCTGGTTCGCCAAGCATCAATCTGCGTCCCGAATTTAGTTTTTTCTTGTTAGGTTTATTGTATTTGTAATCAATACTATGTGAGGCTATTTTGATATTGAGTAAATTTAAATATGCTTCAAACAGAAGACTTTTTCACGAAAATATTCTAGAGCAAGTTTTTGCCTTGATTCTTTGGGTTTGTCTATGGGTATTATTCCAGCATCTGTGCAATAGCCTCAAATGGAATGATGTTCAGCAGGTTTCCAGCTTTTTGGCCGGTTTAATTATTATTACTGGGCTTGTCATTGGATTAGCCCCCTCTTGGACATACCGACTGCTTACAAGTGTCCCCTTTGCTATTTCTCAGCTGACATTCATGGCTGCTGCAACGGCCCTGGGAACACTCATCCTTCAGGAATTGAAATTTTCCGAATATTTAGATCTTTATAGCTCTGTGTGGTGGGGTGACTGGGCCCTTTTCCTAGTTAAATATGCTTTTGCTTACGACCTCTACCGATCTTTATGGTTTCTCTCCCTTATGGCACTCTTATCTGCAAGTACCTTAGCGGTTGCGTGGAAGCGAAGACCTTATAACTTAGCAAGAGCGGGCTTCTTAATTGTTCATTTGGCAACCACTGTAATTTTACTTGGCGGCTTGATAGGTAAATTTGGGTTTGTGAGAGCCTTCAATGAACTAAAACAAAATCAGCCTGTATCGGTCTTCTGGAAAGTCAAAGGCCCTGACCCTAATGATTGGAAAAATCCTTTCACTCTCCCTTTCAATGTTCGACTAGATCAATTTGAAGTTATTAAGAATGATCCGGAATATCGCCTCTATGTTTTCACTCAGCCTGATGGTAAAGGTGGCTTTGAAGAAAACCCCAAATCATACGAATCCAAAGAAGGCTTGAAGGCCAGGCTACCACTCACATGGAAACGGCTTGAGATCTTGAAAGCGCTACCCGATGGCCTCAATCGAAGCACCTGGACCAATGACACCACCTCTCCTGAAAACCCCGTTCTGCAGATCATGCTTGGAACAGGTTCGCCTAACCCACTCCTAGGGTATTTAGTTGCTCAAGATCCTCGTACCCAAAGGTTCAATGATCCTCAAGGGAGGTTTGCCCTCGTCTTTAATGAGGTCTTCGAGGCTAAAAATCTTAATAGTTTCCAGAAAAGAGAAGCCACAAGTCATCTTATAGAAATCACTTTCGCAGGAAAAAAACTAAATAGAGAATTTAAAAAAGGGGATATTTGGGAATTTCCAGTTTTTAAACTGAAAATGATCCGTCTTTACAAAGATTTTCCATTCGAAAAAGATCCTGATGGTCGACCTGTAAAATTAGAAACAATTCCAATGGAGATGAGAGGAAATTGGGCTGAATTAGAACTGACAAAAAATGATGGGCAGAGAGGGAAGATTCTTTTAAGTTCACGTAATCCCGAATTTTCCAATAGTCTGAATGCCCAAAATCTTCCACCAGGTCTTGATATACGATATCAAGCTTCTGGCGAGGAGTTATTTTCTAATTTCGTGCTCTTTTCAAAAAATGATATGAAGATCCGTTCGATTGAAAATGGTCGAATCTCAAAAGAAATGCCACTGATCATCGATAGGCCTTTTGTTTTTAAGAATGGATACTCTGCGACGCCACTCTCTCTTTTGTCGAATGCACGAATTGAACAAAAATATATACCCAATCCTCAAACACGATCTATTTCAGAAAGAAACCCCGCCATTCAAGTCACTCTATCGGATCCGGATACAGGAAAATCTGAAACAGCATGGCTAGATGGCAGAGAGGCGCGACCAACAACTTTCTTCGGTAATAATCTAGGTCTCATTTATCGCCTAAAAGATGAAGAAGCAAAGGACTTTCGTTCAAAGATCACCTTGCTCGACTTTAGCGGCAAAACACTAGCACAAAGAGAAATTTCAGTTAATGGCCCTCTTGTTTATAAAGGACTATGGTTTTATCAGAGTAACTATAATCCGGAAGATCCTTCCGTGAGTGGCGTGATGGTTGTATACGAACCTGGTCTTTGGATAACTTATTTAGGATTTGCAATGATTGCTATCGGTACAATATGGATGTTTTACTTAAAGCCTTTTTTCCAGAAACAGGCAGGGGGTATTAAAAAATGATGAATTTATATTTCAACTTCGCTAAAGCTGAAATAGGTTTTCAAATCATGCTAGTCGCTTATTTTTGTTCATGTATTGCTTATGCATTGAGCATTATCAAGACTAAATATGAAGCTAATATCTATCATGTAGCTCGTATTCTTTTCTTATTTGCTTGGTGTATGAACGCTTATATTCTAATTTCTAGGGGCATTGTGGCAGGCCGCCCTCCCTTTAAAACCTTCTATGAGAGCCTTCTTTACTTTAGTTTTTTATTCGGATTATTGGCACTTTCGATCGAATGGTTTAAAAAAATAAAATTACTAGGATTTCTTTCGTTGGCTATCATTCTCTCAGCAGAAACATTTGCACTATTGAAACAAGACATCGATATTGTCACTGTGCCACCAGCGCTCAATAGTGGCTGGTTTCTTCCCCATGTGACCATTTATTTTTCTGGGTACTCTAGTGTTACAGTTGCATTTGTTCTTAGTATCCTAGCGTTGGTTAAAACCGGTGACATAAGTTTAGATAAAGACTCATTTTGGGCGCGTGCGCTAGGGCGCCAAGAAATGAATTTTGAGATATTGCATAGAGATTGGGTTCGTATTGGATACCTCTTCCTTTTGGGGGGTTTGATTACGGGTGGCTTGTGGGCTAAATTCGCATGGTCTGATTATTGGGCCTGGGATCCTAAAGAAAACTGGGGTCTTATCTCCTGGCTGATCTACGGTGTTGTACTTCATATGCACCATACATCATTCCTTAAGGGTCGTATAGCTCTCAAAGTCAGCGCTTTAGCTTGGACATTGATCCTATTCACATATTTTGGTATGTCATATTTACCTACGAAAAGCCAAAGTATGCACGTATATACAGACCCACCTCCGCCCGAAGATCCAGGAGAAGTCAAAGGTGTCAATCGTCAAATGTATTAATCTAACAGAAGGAGAAGGACTATGAGATTAAGGTACCGTCTGCATCTTATATGTTTATGTGCCTTTTCCATTCTTGGAGCTCAGCAGCAGGTCCCCTTAGGGCTCAATCTTCCAACAACTTCATACATTGAGGATAGTTGGGGTGTTATATTCACCCATCGTTTTGCTGAGTCGACTTCTGGTAACGGTAAAAATCTCTTTGGACTCGATGGCTATGCTTATTCGGGGTTCGGATTTTGGGGGTCGGTGCCAAGTATACCCGAACTTAATTATGGGATCTATCGCACGAGTGATCAAAAAACAATGGTTTATAGCATTCAGGGAGTTCTTTACTCAGAAAAAGCCCTTCGTTCCTCTGCAAGAATTGAGTATTTTACCGAAGGTGTAAAAGACAATACATCGACCCAGACTATAGATGAAGGTATTTCAGGATCAGTTTACCAAATACCAACAGAATTTTTTTCAGGTGTATGGACTTTTGGGATCGTACCTACTTACATCACTAAAACGAGTACATCCAATTCGATTTTCAACATTTCGATGTCTTTAAAATATCAATTATCAAATCTTCATAGTTTTATTGTTGAGTACTATCCGATTTCTAGTTCAGTTAAGAAATATTCTGTTCCTTTGAGTTCGTCTATGAGTCGATCCCTGAGGCCAGGCTTTGCGTTTGGTTATCGATTTGAAACATTCGGCCATCGATTTACTCTAATAGGTACCAACGTTCAGGGAACTACAGCTCATCAAGTGGTTCCTGGTGATTATCAAGGTGTAGGTGCCAAAGCAAATAGTGATTGGGGACTCGCTTTTAACATAGTGCGCATTTTCTAGTTAAAAATTGACAAGTATGAAAAACACCCCAACAAAATGGATTGTAATTACGGGCTGCTCAACGGGTTTAGGATTGTCACTAGTCAAGGCAATGCGTGAGGTTGGTTGGGGCGTAGTTGCGACGGCTCGAAAAAAAGAAAGTTTAGATAATCTACCCGAAGGTGAAGACCTTTTTAAAATAGACCTTGATGTGCTCAGCGATGATTCAGTTCATCTCGCCGTGAAGCAATGTCAGCATCTGAGAATTGTAGGACTAATCAATAACGCTGGCTATGGTCAGGTGGGACCATTAGAATATTTGACTACTCAAGAATTGAAAAACCAAATGGAAACTAATGTAATAGGGCTTCATCGTGTTACAAATTATTTTTTACCTCTAATCCAACGTAATGCTCGACCAGGAGAAGGTCGAATTGTTCATATCGCCTCAATGCTTGGAAGAATAACCATTCCCCTTGCGGGTGCCTATACAGCAAGTAAATACGCAGTAGTTTCCTTAGGTGAAGCGCTAAGAATGGAACTAGCTCCGAATATTAAGGTCATATTAGTGGAGCCCGGAGCCATTCGGACTGAATTTAGAAGCACGGCGACTAAATCGTGGGGTGATCTTCCTCAGCGTGTCATCGGCACGAGGTTCGAGCCAATACTTGAGCGCTTATTATCTTACGGAAAAGCTGCTGATAAACATTGGAGTCAGGATCCTGGTCAATCAGCTACTAAAATTGCACGAGCCATTAACCTTTTATCTCCTCCAAGAAGGATATTAATCGGTCCTGATGCCCATATTATTTTATTATTTAGTAAATTAATTCCAACATCGTTGTTTGAATTTCTGGCTAGACGTATTTATGGTTTAACTCGTTAAGGTTTCCTATGTCAGAATCCAAGAATTCTCAAGTTTTTCTTATTGATACGTTCGCTTTTATATTTAGAGCCTATTTTGCAAATAAAAACCTTAAAAATGGAGCTGCTTTTACATTTTCTAAGATCTTATTACAGATTGTAAAAACCTATAAGCCTGAATATATTGCCTGTGTCTTTGATACACCCACGCCAACCTTTAGGCATAAACTGTCTGTTGATTACAAAGCTAATCGGGACGAAATGCCTGAGGATCTTGTCCCGCAAATTCCAATGATTCGAGATATTATAAAAAGTCTTTCAATTCCTATTGTTCAACTAGAGGGATTTGAAGCCGATGATGTACTTGCAACCTTGGCGGAGAAAAGCTGCAGTACTCAATTGCAGTCTGTCATTGTTAGCCCGGACAAGGATTTACTGCAACTAGTACGCAACAACGATATCAAGGTTCTGAATATCCGAGATGGGGAAATTTGGTATGACCGCGATGGCGTTCACCAGCGTATGGGAGTTTATCCCGAGCAGATTGTTGATTTCTTAACGATTGTAGGAGATGCATCAGATAATATCCAGGGAGTTCCGGGGATTGGAGAAAAAGGTGCTGCCCAATTACTAGAAAAGTATGGAAGTTTAGACGCTATTATTGAACATGCATCTGAATTAAAGCCTCGTCAGCAGACAGGTCTTGCAGAATCAGATTCGTGGAGAGGTTTATCCAAACAATTAGTAACAGTCGTTCGTAATTTAGATCTCCCCATAGAGATCGAGGAACTACGCTTTACGGGCTATGATCAAGCTCAAGCAAGAAATACATTTCTTAATTTGGGGTTTCATTCCCTTGCCAAAGAATTCACACCTAGCCACAATGCTACAGAAATCTCTTTAGAGAGAAAATATGAGCAGGTTAGAACCCTCGATCAATTAGAAGATATTGTCAAAATTTGCCGCGAGACTGGTCATTTTGCCTTCGATACCGAAACAACTAGTATTGATGCGACTCGAGGCCACCTTGTAGGACTTTCGTTGGCATGGAAAGATCATCATGGTGTGTATATCCCTCTAGCCCATCTTAAATCTGCAAATATCGATCAAGAGGGAGCATTGCCTGGACTTATGCCTGAGTCAGGTCTGTCTGATGATGACCTCGATCTGAAGGATGAAGGCAGTCTTTACTTCGAAAAAATCCAAACATATCTCGACGAGGAGAACTTACCATTTTTGAAGGTTCGTGAAATATTACTCCCTTTATTTTCAGATCCAAACATCCAGAAGTGCGGACAAAATCTCAAGTATGATTTACAAGTTCTGGAAAGACATGGATTTTCTATCGAAGGTATTACAGATGACAGCATGTTGCTCTCGTATATTCTTGAATCCGACCTAAGACATAATCTTGATGATCTCTCGGTCCGACACCTAAATATAAAACCAATAAGTTTTGAAGAAATAACCGGCAAGGGTCGATCCCAAAAAAGGTTTGATGAGGTTACCATTGAAAAAGCAACTCAGTATGCTGCTGAAGATTCAGATTTGGCTCGTCGTCTCTGTCTTGTATTGAATAAAAGTATGACTAATCCAGATCAACTTAGAATCTACCAAGATATAGATATTCCTTTATTGAAAGTACTATCAGATATAGAAAAGACAGGAATCTCTCTCGATCGCAAAGTCCTAGCGAATCTTAGCGAACAGTTCTCTCGAGAAAGAGACTTGTGTGAATCAAAAGCCATAGAGATCGCTGGCGAAAGCTTCAATTTGAATTCACCTTCTCAGTTAGGAAAAATATTATTTGAGAAACTAAAACTTCCTGTAATTCGATATACAGGTAAATCTAAATCTCCAAGTACCGACGAAGATTCTTTGAGTGAGTTAGCCGAAAATCATAATGCCGAGATTGCTAAGATACTTCTCAGACATCGCGAACTTCAAAAAATGCTTGGAACATACATCGATGCTCTTCCTAGGATGATAAATCCGTTGACTGATCGAGTTCATACCCGACTGCATCAAGCGGCTGTTGCGAGTGGTCGACTTGCGAGTTCAGAACCTAATTTACAGAATATTCCCATAAGGACTAGCGAGGGCAAATCAATTCGAAAAGCATTCATACCAAAATCTGGTTGGGTTTTAATGGATGCAGATTACTCCCAGATTGAATTGCGTGTTGTTGCAGCCCTTGCTAAAGATCCAGTTTTACTTAGTGCATTTGCATCCGGGGAGGATATTCATCGACGAACTGCAAGTGAAGTGATGGGTATTCCAATTAATAAAGTAACTGACGAGCAGAGATCTAAAGCTAAAGCAGTAAATTTTGGCCTGTTATATGGCCAAGGTGCTTTTGCCTTAGCTGGCTCTCTTGGGATTAGTCACAAGGAAGCCAAGGAGTTTATCGATAGATATTTTGAACGTATGCCAAAAGTTGCTGAATGGATAGAGCAGACTAAAATACTCGCCGAAAAAGAAGGCCAGGCCACTACTTATTGGGGTCGCGTCCGTCGCATCCCTGATCTAGAGAGCGCAAATGGTAATGTAAGGGCTACGGGACTACGTGTTGCTGTCAATACGGTCGTTCAAGGCACTGCAGCAGATATTATGCGGAGAGCAATGGTTAAACTTCATGAGGGGTTGAGATCAGTGGGATACTCGGCCAAAATACTCCTTCAGGTTCATGATGAATTACTTCTTGAAGCACCTCCCGAAGAGTTTGACAAGGTTTCAGATCTCTTGAAATCTTCTATGGAGCAAGCGGATGATATTAAGCCACTCGGCGTCCCCCTCTTAGCAGAGGTGAGAAAGGGTGCTAATTGGTTAGAATGTAAGTAGATAAGGCTCATAATTTACTGAGGAACATCCGGATGCGCATCCTTTTGATTGGCTCAGGCGGTCGTGAATATTCTATAGCCCAAAAACTATTTCATGAGAGTTCTGATAATGATCTATATTTTTTACCTGGATCCGATGGTTTGCAACAATTCGGACACTGCGTAGATTTGAACCCTCTCGAGGTTGATCTCGTGGCTGATTGGGCCGCAAGTCAAAACATTGACCTTGTGATTATAGGTCCAGAAGGCCCCTTGGTTGCTGGATTGGCAAACAAATGCTCCAATTGCGGACTGAAAGTCTTTGGCCATGATCAATCTACAAGTTTTTTAGAGGGTAGTAAGTCTTTTGCTAAGAATTTCATGAAAAAATACGAGATACCTACAGCAGTATCTTACGAAATTTGCGATTGGGCTTCTGGCGAATCTCTGATCGCCCATTGGTCTCATGGGTTGCCTATTGTTCTCAAGGCAGATGGGTTAGCTAGTGGAAAAGGAGTAGTAATTGCTGTCTCCAAGGAAGTAGCACTTCAAACACTGCGCTCTTTTCTTGATGGTAAATTCGGCGATGCAAGTCGTAAAATTGTATTTGAAGAATATTTAAATGGAATCGAGTTGTCTCAGCATTTACTAGTAGATGTAACATCCGATCACAGAAGTTACTGTCTATTTCCGGCATGTCAAGATCACAAAAAATTAAAGACAGGCGATAAGGGCCCAAACACAGGAGGTATGGGGGCTTTTGCCCCCATACCATTCTTAACTAACGAAGACGTGGAGATCATGAAGGATTTAGTGATCGATCCTACCCTAAAAGGCCTGCAGTCCGAAGGGCTCATTGGGCGGGGAATTTTATTTCTTGGAATCATGTGGACATCATCAGGCCCAAAACTTTTAGAATATAACTGCCGTTTTGGTGACCCAGAAACACAAACTTTGATGGCGATGATGAACGAACCTTTGCTCCCTCTTTTACTAGAAGTGGCTGAGCAGCGCCTATGCAAGAACGTAATAAAAATACACCCAGGTACTTATCTCACCTACGTTCTGGCGTCTTCTGGTTATCCGGATATGCCACACGCACCCGTTGAACTTCCTAATATTAAGTCAGGGAACCCATCAATTATTCATGCTGGGACGATATTAAGGAATCATCGATGGTTCACCAATGGTGGGCGAGTTCTTAATATAGTTGTTTCTGGAGAAAATCTCGAGCAGGCTCAAGAAAGAGGGAAGGAAATTATTACTCAAGTGGCCTGGACCGGAATGCAATATCGATCTGATATTGGAGAAAAATCTTTGAAACATCATCAATTGAATAAAACTCTTTATGACCCCTGGTTTTCATAAGGGATCCATCAAAATGATTTCGAAATTTAGAACCGTGATCATTGTAACCCTAGGGTTATCGATGATTTTAATCACAGGTTGGCGATATATCCATATTCAATCCGAGATACCAGATACGCTTGCGCTGAATCAGATATCACGTCCAGCAAAAATAATGATCGATGATCGAGGTATCCCCACCATTCAGGCTGAAAATTTATCAGATGCCTTTATAATTCAAGGTTATCTTGTCGCTTCGCAGAGATTATTCCAAATGGAGATCGCTCGAAGAGTGGCTCGAGGTACGCTATCAGAAATACTAGGGCCAGCAGCTCTTCCGAGTGATCGCTGGTATCGGCTATTGGGTTTTACTCGTGTGGCTGCGAAGGCATGGCAGACTCTCGATACAGAACAGCAAAATGCCCTAAAAGATTTTGCACTAGGTGTGAATCGTTTCATGGACATTTACTCAAAAGATATATGGTGGACGAAGGGTTTGGGGATTGAATTCGAAATTCTTCGAACGAAGCCACAACCCTGGATACCTGAGGATTCATTAGTATGTTTATTACTCATGACTGAATCTCAGTCCAACTCATGGAAAAATGATTTACGTAATGAATCACTTCAAGTTCTCGGGGAGCTCGAAAGGAAATTTCTTTCTCCTGTGTATACATCTTCTGATCAATTACTTATCCCCGATAACCAAACTGAACTCAATGACCCCCTTCTTTTATTCAGATCAAGAGGTATAAAAGAGAAAAAGATTTCTAGATCTCTTCTTCATCCATTTAACTTATCTGACATTTTAGGGATAGATCTCCCGATATTCGGGTCTAATTCGTGGGTCATATCACCTAAGAAAAGTAAAAATGGACATGTTCTTCTTGCGAATGATCCGCATATGGATATTCAGAGCCCAGGTTATTGGTTTCCAGTACGATTCGAAATCAAAAGCCCTCAAACAATGATTATTCAGGGGGTAGCCTTACCTTTTGTTCCTGGTATTTTGATTGGCCAGAATCAATTTTTAGCTTGGGGATTCACCAACTTATCTGCAGATCAGCAAGATCTTTTTCGTGAGCCTAGAATCCTTGAGCGCACTGAGGAGATTAAAGTCAGAAATCTGCCTTCGGAGAGCGTGAGAGTTTACGATGGACATCACGGACCCCAGGTTCGCCCAGGCTATTCATTAGCTTGGGCTGCACTCGATCCTAGAACAATGAGTTTACCAATGGTTAAAATCATGATGGCGCGGAATTGGAATGAATTTAACCAGGCTTTTAATACATATCATGGGCCCTGTATGAACGTAACTTATGGTGATGCACAGGGCAATATTGGGTGGCGTGCGGCTGGATTAATACCGCTACGCCCCAAGGGTTTTGACGGAACAATACCGATCCCCGGCCATTTAGATTGGATAGGCTATCTCGATCAGAAAGCAATGCCCAAAATATACAATCCTGAAAATGGGTGGATCACTACAGCCAATCAAAGGATAGTTGGTAATTCGAGTTCTGTTTATATATCTTCACGTTGGGCAAGTCCGGCGAGAGCTCAGCGTATCAATCAATTAATTGCGACTCACCAACCCTTGGATTTAGGAGATATGAATAAGATTCAGTTAGATACAGTATCCATTCCGCATCGCGACCTAATCAAACTCTTACTACCCTTCATGTCATCCAAAATGAGACAGCTATTCCTTTCTTGGGATGGAACCTCATATCAAGATAGCGAGTTGTTCACTCAAGCCGAAATTATCCGAATCAATTTTAGGGACCGACTATACAATAAAATCCTCATGGGGACTGGATTTACAGGATCCACCATGAACGTTACCAATAATGATGCTCCGTTAATTGAGTCAATGCTGGCGCCTCAGGAGGGGTGGTCACGTGCAGGGCTAGGGGATAAAAATACATTCCTAAGGGAAGTTTTACGTGCTTCAGAATTTGAAATTAAGGAGAATCCTCAAAAAAAATGGGGTGACTACAATCAATCGCGACCTCAGCATCCACTGGCCCAAGGAGGGTTTATTCTAAAGTCAATTTTTGGAGTAAAAGAAGAACAGCAAAGCGGGAATTATAGAGCTATCCGGGCCAATCAGCCCCAATATGGACAGAGCATGCGCTTTTTAGCCGATGTGAACGATCTTAGTGCATCTACCCTGGTTCTCCCTCTAGGAATGAGTGGTCATGTTGCAAGTCCTTATCGGTTAAATATGCGGCAGGATTGGATTCAAGGAGACGTTGAACTCCAAAGAACTAAATTATATAAGCCTGCCCATAAAATTATTGAAGTACGCTAGTCTTCTTCGGAACTCAAATAGGTGTGAGATCCCCGATGCTTAATGATGAGGGAGTGAAGATCTTCTGAAGCATCGATTTTAGTCTTTATTTTACGACCGTTGATGGAAATACGGCCCATACTTTCTGGATTATAGTGAACACTTCGAAGCATATCATCTATAGTTTCAGCTGGAATTACTTTATCTATTCTAAAATTATCATCTTCCTCAGCTATCATAAATACTTCGCTTGGGGCTCCGAAAAGATTGTGTCGCATTCCTAAAATATCTTGATAGGCCCCGGTAAGGAATATGCCAATAAAATACGGTTCATCTGTGGGTTCGTGAAGAGGTATTTCATCACGTACATCCTTGAGGTCAACAAATTTCTCAATGGTTCCATCACTGTCACAAGTGATGTCACATAAGGTAGCACTAAGGGTAGGCTTCTCTTTTAGTCGATGAATAGGGGCCACTGGAAATAAATGCTCAATAGCCCAATGATCGGGTATGGTTTGGAAAATACTGAAATTGGCAATAAATTTATCGGCCAAACTCTTGTTCAAGTCTCTAAACTCTTCAGGAATATATTTTATTGACTTATGAGTGAGAATTTTTGAGATTTTCCTCAGGATTTCCCAGAATAAAGTTTCGCCTTTAGACCGATCCTCAAGTGAAAGATAGCCCAAATTAAATAGACTATTGATCTCATCCTTTGAGGATAAGGCATCGCTGTACATTTCCGAATAATTTTTAGGACCAATGTTATCTCGGATATAGGCTAAATCTTTGATGATTTGAATTTCTTTTCCTGAGATTTCAACACTGTATCTTGAGTGAGTCGTATCAATAAGCCCGATCACATCCACTATTACTAATTCATGGTAGGCAGTTAGTGCACGACCACTTTCTGTTAATAAGTGGGGTACCGGCACATCCTCCATTTTGCAAATATCTTTAGTGTTATATACAACATCGGAGGCGTATTGCTCCACTGTATAGTTCATGCTCGAAGTAAATGTTGTTTTGGAGCCATCATAATCTACAGCTAAACCTCCTCCAACATTCATATATTCAATGGGGATACCCATTTTTCTCAATTTAGCGTAGATCCTAGTAGCTTCTTTAACTGCAATTTTAACTTTTCGAATATCTGTAATTTGTGAGCCGATATGGAAATGCAGCTCTATGATGCTATCAAGCATTTTCTTCTTGCTAAGAATAGCAACAGCTTCGAGAATCTCTCTTGTCGTTAAGCCAAACTTGGCATGATCGCCTGCACTGGTTTCCCATTTACCAGATCCCTGAGCATTTAATTTTGCCCTCAGGCCGATAAGCGGTTTGACCTTGAGAGATTTTGCAATTTTAAGAATCACAGGTAGTTCAGACATCTTCTCCACGGTAATAACAATTCGGCGACCAGTCTTCCGGGCTAAAAGAGCCATTCTGATGAAGCCTTCATCTTTGTACCCGTTGCATAGGATAAGGGAATCAGGATTTAAATTCATAGACAGAGCTAGAATTAATTCAGGCTTACTCCCGCATTCCAAGCCCAATTTGTAATCATTACCAGCCTTAACTATTTCTTGAACTACCTCTTTGATTTGATTAGTTTTAACTGGGTAGATAGAACTATAGTCGCTGTTGTAATTGAAATCATTAATTGCTTTTTTGAATGCTAAATTTATTTCTTTAATTCGACCTTCGAGTATTTGGGGAAACCTAAGGGTGACTGGTGTTTGGATGCCAAGTTTCTTAAGTCTGAGCACCGCTTCATAAAGATCTATACTCGTAGATTCATCTCGAGTAGGTATGGCAATAATTCGACCCTTAGGATTAGTTCCAAAATATCCATCCCCCCATTCTTCAATGGCATAAAGTTTTGCGGAATCTTGGACTGTCCATTTTAGGGGCATATTGTTGATCCTTCGTTTTCGAAAAGGGGTGAAATTGATTTATAAGGAAAAAATGCCAAATAATAAAGTATAATTTTCATTTTTTTTGGGCATGGTTAAATTAAGGGGTCTGACAGGAGGCCCGCACGCCTTAATGTCAGCAGCCAATGCCGTCTACTTACCCTCCGAAGAGCGGACTTTTTAGTTATTTTTCGCCATTGTGAAGAGGAAAACCGTAAATTGGAGGTCGAGAAGCTGTGAATTGATGTTGATCCACCCCAAGTATCAGCGTCTCCCCAAAGTGGTTTACTGTTCCACGGGCACACTTCTTGGCAGATATCACATCCAGCGACCCAGCCCGTCTCCCTAATAGCCTTTTCTACGATCGCAGGCGCCTCTTGTTCTGTTTCGATGGTGTATGTCGTGATACAAAGATTGGGATCTAGCTCAAATGGGGCAAGAGCACCCGTAGGACATGCGTCGAGACACGCGGTACAGCTTCCACACTGCTCTGATTTAAATGGGGGGTCTGGAGGCAATTCAACCCCCAATAGAAGAACTCCCAAAAAACCCCAGCTACCATCTCGTTCGGCAATGAGTATTGTATTTTTACCCTGCCATCCAATTCCAGCTCTTTGGGCTAGTTGTCGCTCTAGAATCGGGGCTGTATCAACACAAGGTTTACCTTCAATAGTCGGATCAATATTTCGAATACTTTCTAGGATCCGTAGTAGTTTTTTCTTAATAATCCAGTGGTAGTCATCTCCCCACAGATATCGAGAGATTTTTTGTGCTCCCCGTTCTCCAGGAATACAATTGGGACGAGCGTAGGGATAAAATACGACCAAAGCTGTTTTGGCATATGGTTCTAGACTTTGCGGAAATAAAAGTACAGCAGGATCAAGATAAGAAAGATGGCGATGATATTTGTTTTTAAACCAACGATTTATCCGTTGAGATTCAGTATCGAATGGACTTAAATTTGCTATGCCCGCCCGGCCGAATCCTTCTTGGAGGGCAAAATCGATTATTTGATTTTTTAATTTGTCGAGTTGCATAAATATCTCGGACTCATAGAAGTCGGGTTACATGCTTAAGCTATCAATCATTTATGTGGAATTATTGTCCAAATTTTGTCGTATAAATGGTAAATTCAGAATAACAATCTCACCCTCCTTATAGATAGCCTAGAACATGCCATGAAAATGACCACATCCAACTACCTCAGTGTTTCGAGAATTCTATTGGTTCCAGTTTTGGTAGTGATATTATTGACACGAATCGAGTATTACCACGTCATCGGCGTTATTGTTTTCTGGGTAGCGGCCATTACAGATGGTCTTGATGGTTATCTTGCTCGTCGCTGGAGACAGGTCACTAAATTAGGTACATTACTGGATCCCTTGGCCGACAAGATGCTCATTACAGGCGCTCTCATCTCTTTAATTGAATTGCAACACGATGGCCATAGCCTTGCTCCAGCTTGGATGGTTTTCATAATTTTAATTAGAGAATTTGCAATCACAGGACTGAGATCAATTGCTGCCGAGGATGGCATAATTATTAAAGCAGGCACTCTTGGAAAATGGAAAGTGGGCCTACAAATTACAGCTATCTCGCTCCTAATTTTGGGCCCCAAATTAGATCAATGGTTTTATGAGTGGACGGACTTGGGCATATTTCAATACTTCATTACTCTTCGCTATCCTTTCAGTTTTTTCCTGGGCATAGGGACCCTCATCCTATGGTGTTCTCTTTTTGTGGCTCTATGGAGCGGCTATAAGTATTTATCAACCTACTGGAATTATTTTCAGTCTGAAGGGGACAAAACCGATGATTAAACGATATCTTTGGAGCGGTACATATAGACTTCTGCCACTCTTAATTACTTTTTACCTCATAAAATTAGTGGGTGGATGGCTTACCTCGCTTTATCAAGAACCGGTCAGCAGTGTATTTAGCACATTAGGTTATACGCGCCTTTCTGATTTAGAGATTTTCCTCCTCTCTGTTTTATGCACCTTCCTAACCATTCTTTTTACAGGACTCTTAGTCAGTAATTTTATTGGTCGGCAACTTTTTAGGTGGATTGAAATAGTTATTCTTAAGATACCAGTTGTAAAAAGTGTTTATAGTTCGATTAATCGCCTCACCGCTGCAATCCAAAACCCTGATAAAGCAGTTTTTAGCGAAGTTGTCCTCATAGAGTTTCCCAGTGAGGGCAATCAAACTCTTGGATTTATAACTCATAAAGATTGCTCTTGGATAAGTCCCCAAGGGGTAGAGTGGTATTCCGTTTTTATCCCCACATCTCCTAATCCTAGCAATGGATATGTGCTGATGCTACCTAAGGATAAAATAAAAGCTACTTCGATCGCACCCGACGAAGCTCTTTCTTGGATCGTTAGCGGGGGAGCCATTGTCCCGCATGGACCTCGTCAATGAATAAGGGTATTTTCGAAGGCAGACAGATTCTAATTACTGGAGCAGGTAGCGGAATAGGAAGAGCAACGGCTCGTAAACTGCATTCGCTGGGCGCAGAACTAATCTTGGTTGGCCGTCGTTTAGACAAACTTAAAGAAACTTTACCAAAAGTGCAGGCTATTTCCTTGGATCATAGTGATCAAAGTGCTGTCGAGAAATTTGCCAATCAATGTGGGCCGCTTGATGGACTTTTTCTCAACGCCGGATCTTTTGAAGCCGGGAGCGTTGAAAAAAGTGATCTAGCTATTTTCAATCGTATGATTGATCAGAATCTCTTAGGTCCCTGGAATATGGCACATTTTCTCGGCCCCAATTTACAAGAGGGATCAAGTGTTGTCTTAACGGGATCCAATGTAGGCATTAGAGTAGTACCTTTGCAAGCAGCCTATGGTGTTGCTAAGGCAGGCTTACATATGTTAGCCCAATACCTTGCGCAGGAATGGGGGCATAGGCAAATTAGAGTCAATGCCGTTGCGCCTGGTCCCGTGGCAACAGATATGCTTCTTGACCGCATTGAGGAAACTCTTGAACCAGAAGAAACCTTGAATAATTTGAAGAGGGTTAATCCATTACATCGCATCGGACAATCGGAAGAAATTGCTTCACTTGTTGTTTATCTTTTGGGACCCGAAAGCCTGTGGCTTTCAGGTGCAGTAATCCCATTTGACGGTGGCGCAGGAGCTGTACAACCTAATTAGTCTTCCACAAAGTCAAGGGATCGATTGTGTGTCTCTTTCATCCCACGAAGGGAAGTAAATCCTATAGCAAACACAACCACTCCAATTATGAAAGCAGAAACCAAGTTGCCCAATTGACCGCTTAAGAAAAGAAAAAGGATCGACATTGGACTCACAGACCATCTTACGAAATTAGGTACTGAAGTGGTCACAGTAGATCTGAGATTGGTTCCAAAATGCTCACTCGTTGTAGTCACAAAAACAGCCCAGTATCCCAGGGTGATTCCAAAACAGAAAGCTAGAATATAAAACTGAGACGCATTGAGTCCCCGAAGAGTGAGGAAGAGAGTAGAGCATAAGGCACTGAGGCAAAGAAATATATATAGAACCTTTTTACGGCTTTCGAGTATTTGACTAAGGAATCCACTAACCAAATCGCCAATTACTAAGCCAGCGTAGCACCAGGCGATTGCATTACCGGCTTTTATTGCACTCGTATAGTTTAGAGATATAGAAAACTCCGGGGAATAGAATATTAGAATTCCCACACCATACCATAGAGGAATACCGATACCTACGCATCGAGCAAATCTAATGAAGCGATCTTTATTTTTGAATAAAGATAGAAAATCACCTTGCGGTACATTTTTATTCTGGTTCGACCTAAAGAGTATACTTTCTCCAACTTTTACTCTTAGTAGCAATAGAGCTAGACCTAAAATACCTCCTGTAAGATAGGCATAACTCCAAGAAAAATACTGGCCGACGAAATTGGCTGCAACGGCACCGCTGATACCCACGGCAGCCACAATCGTTGTTCCATACCCCCGAATATCTGAAGGTAATGTCTCGGCAACTAAGGTAATGGCAGCTCCTAATTCTCCGGCTAATCCAAAACCAGCAATGAACCTCCAGAAGGCATATTGTGGAATCGTTGTGACGTACGCATTAGCAATGTTAGCGATCGAATAGACAGCGATTGATCCAAACAGGACTGCTAGTCGGCCTCTCTTATCGCCAAGGATTCCCCAAAAAATTCCTCCAATAACTAATCCCCATACCTGCATATTCTGAAGGTATATACCTACAGGAAGAGTTTGCTCAAGGGGGATTCCTATATCTATTAAGCTCTGTTGCCTGACGATACCAAAGAGTAATAAATCAAAAATATCAACGAAATAACCTAAAGCTGCAACAAAAACAGTAGAGGTACAGGCACGACGTATATTTTTCCACATAAAACTATTTTATAGTTTTCCAAACTCCATGAATTCTATTTCCTTATCTCGAGTTAGTCCTTCTTCCATAAACTTATATTCGCCCTCAAGTATTGAACACGAGAGACGGGTTTTTTCATTATCGTCATTGGAGTGAAGGTCATTGAATTTATTTCGTATACGACGAAGCATTTTTCGTGCAAATATGTCGGCTAGTTGTTTTTGTTTTTCTGAATCTATACCGTTGATTTTTTGTTGATCAACAGCATGAATAATGGCTGCCGAGAGAGCAAAAAGATCTGCGCCGATATCTACAGCTCGGAAAAGTGTTGCTTGCTTCTTTTCTAATTTGGGACCCTGGATGACCATTTGATGAAAAATGGATCTACTCAACTTACGAGTTAGTCTCTCGGATTGTCTGAAATATTTACCTAATGACCCGTAGGAGTAGTATTTGAAAAATGTTGATAGTCCCCACCAACGACTGGGATACCACCAAGAATAAAATGCGATCACTTTGGGTATAGCTTTAATTCTGATAGCCAATGTGCTTTTGGGATTAACAAGATCCCAAGCCTTGGATAAATGTTTATCTAGAGCTTCTCGAGCAATAAAAAGATGCATGATCTCTGAACTACCTTCAAAAATTAAATTAATTCTGAAGTCTCGAAGCATTCTTTCGATCGCAACACCCGCCTCACCACGGTTAATTAAGCTATCGGCTGTTTCAAATCCCCTACCGCCTCTGATTTGGAGGGTTCTGTCTACCATTTGCCATCCCTCTTCAGTGGTCCACAATTTAGCAATAGCGGCCTCTAATCTTATGTCTCGAGTACCTTCGTCGGCCATGCGGTTACAGAGGTAGGACATAGATTCAATGGCGAACGAGGTAGATGCTATATCTGAAATCATATGACCGACTGCTTCATGCTTTCCAATTATGCTACCCCATTGATATCTTTTTGCTCCCCATGCACGTACGATTTGGGTCAAGCGCTTTCCTCCACCTACTACTCCATTGGGGATGGAAAGTCTTCCTGTATTGAGGGTGACAAGAGCCAGTTTAAGTCCTTTGCCCTCTTTCCAGAGTATATTTTCTTTAGGAATATGGACATTGCTAAAACGAATAACTCCATTTTCTAATGCCCGCATACCCATGAAATGACACCGGGTAACAACTTCTACTCCGGGCCATTCTCTCTCAACAATGACAGCTGAAATTTTCTTGGTATCCTCGTGGCGAGCCATAACTACATAAAGCCCAGCTATTGTTCCATTGGTACACCAAAGTTTTTCACCACTAAGGATAAAGTCTCCATTTGAAGTACGAGTGAGGGTGGTGCTTAAATTAGCCGGATCTGAGCCAACTTCCCCTTCGGTTAGGGCAAAAGCTGAAATCACTCCACGAGCAACCATGGGCAGGTACTTTTCTTTTTGTTGCTCGGTTCCGAAGTGCATTAATGGGTTTGGGACACCAATACTTTGATGAGCTGATAATAAAGCTAGTATGTTGGAATCTTGGGTTCCGAGTAATTCCATGATTTTTCCGTACTCAGACATGTTGAATCCCAAGCCACCATACTTTTTAGGTATTTTCATCCCCATAGCACCCATTTCAGCCAATTTTTGAATTACTTCGGGTGGGTATTGACCTTCGCGGTCAATTTTATTTGAATCCACTTCATTTTCGAGAAATAGTTTCAACTTAGTATGAAAATTATGAAAATCTTCACTCAAGGGCTTTGCAGCAGGGACCGACTCAAGAATGTCTAAATTGAAGGAACCTCCAAACACCTCTTTAATGAAACTCTCTGAAGTCCAAGAGTCTTGTCTTGCATCTTCAGCGACTTGTCTGGATTCCTCTACTGAAAGTCTCTTCGCTATATCTGTGTTACCACTAGAGTTAGCACTATGGATATCGATTGTCATATTTTGACCTCAGATTTATTATCACCCTATTTGAATGATATTAATAGGCATAAATCAAGACAGATATTAACGCAAAATCTAAGAGACCCGTAATTCATGATTCTTGAATAAGAGGTAGGTTCTAAATCACAAAAAATTTGAAAAGTTTGTAATAGAATCGCTTATTTGTTTAGGATTTTATGGTCAACTACTAGCTCCGCAAGTCATGGAATAAGATACTTATTAAGAATTGAAAAACCTAATAAAGTTTCTTAAAAAGACCCTTTTATGGCCAATACATTCGAGGATCGGATGAGATAGGTTAAAATTATGGCTTCGG